>Ga0074195_1001690_pt1 | contig 28902 bp, 32 predicted proteins | sample EPASupsiteHSE623_FD_64525 | JGI IMG/M metagenome (GOLD analysis project Ga0074195, IMG submission 64525) | Bioremediated contaminated groundwater from EPA Superfund site, New Mexico - Sample HSE6-23 | ecosystem: Environmental > Aquatic > Deep subsurface > Groundwater > Contaminated ... | reverse complement strand
CGATCTCTTAATCGTCTCCTTGTTCGTTACTAGCATAACAACTTAAGGAGACACCGTACCTTGGATCTTTTGGTCAACCACTGCTCTATTCTCTCTCGATGAAATCTTTTCTACAGAGCAAAATTTTTCAATCAAGGTCTGGTTAAAAATTTTCAGGCAAGGTCCGGTTGATCCGGATCAACAAATCAAGCAGGGTCTGAGGGGGTGTTTGTTTTTATGTACGCAAGGTCCGGCAAATTTTTTTCATGCAGGGTCTGCCAGAAACGCTCTCCAACCCACTATTATTCATCATAATACTTCAAAGTCCGACCGGAATATCCAGGAACAGGTTTCAAGAAAAAACCGGAATAATCCCATGTGTTCCGCCGGATCGCTTGAGCCGGGTTCATGTGATACCAGAACCCATTCGTAATAACGGAAATGGTGAAGATAAAAATGCAGGAGATCACGGTGGAGACGATCATCGGGATGCATGATTCGATCCTGGCACACGACGGGGGTGATGACCTGATTATCTGTGAAGGCATCCTGAATGAGGTGGTGTTCCAGGCCAACCTCCATGACGATCCGGTATCACGGGCTGCCACGGTCTTCTGGTCGCTCTGCGCATACCCTGCATTCCGCGAAGGGAACAAGAGAACTGCGTATCGTCTCGCAGAGGCGATCCTCTCCTCAGAGAATTCCCCGGTATCCCTGCCGTGTGAGGAACTGCGTGCACTCGTGCAGGGCATCACTGCATACACGGTCGAGATCGAAGACGTGGAGCGGGTACTGGAACGTCATGCAAAAATGGCTGCCTGAATGCTATTCTACGGGAAGCGTTGCCTGAGCAACGTCCGGCTTCTCGAACGATGATAACCGGATCCCGATCAGCCGGATCTTCCTGCCATCGTACTCCTCGCGGAACAGCGCATGCACAAGCGACCGGACCACCGCGGCGTCACCGGAGAAGTGCGACAGGCTCCGGCTTCTGCTCCGGGTGATGAACCCGGGATACCGGATCTTGAGCGTAAGGGTTTTGAACCGGAGCTGCTCTTCAGCCAGGTTCCCGCAGACGCCCCGGATCAGCACATCGAGAGTGGAGACCAGTACAGCCACGTCATCAGTATCCATATCAAACGTGGTCTCCCGGGAGATCGATTTTATCTCCTGACAATCAACAACTCCGCTCTCGTCAATGCCATGCGCCAGCTGGTGCAGGGCGATCGCACTGCGGCCAAACCGCCCGATCAGGCTCTGGACATCCTGCCGGGCAAGATCGCCAATTGTCCGAATCCCCATCTCAAAAAGGACCCCCTCGGCTTTCTTTCCCACACCGGGAATCTTTCGGACAGGAAGTGGCGCGAGAAAATCCTGCAGGGCCGGGGGCGTGACAATCGTGAGTCCGTCAGGCTTCTTAAAATCGGAGGCGATCTTGGCAACAGCCCGCGAAGGAGCAATACCGATTGAGCAGGAGAGACCAAGGCGATGCCGGATAACCGCCTTGATCTCCTCTGCAAGGGATTGTGACCGTGAAAACTCTCCCAGGACACGGATGTCGAGAAAGGCTTCGTCGATGCTGACCTGTTCCATCAGAAACCCGTACGACCGGAGGATCCCCATCACGGCAGCCGATGCCTGCACATAGGCCGGGAAATCCGGTGGGAGGAAGACTGCGTGGGGACAGAGAACATATGCCTGCGAGATCGGCATGGCCGACCGGATCCCAAACGCCCGCGCCTCATACGAGCAGGTCGAGACAACCCCGCGTCCCTTCCCCTCTTTTGGATCCGCTCCAATAACCACCGGTTTACCGGCAAGTTCCGGGTGGCGCTGCACCTCCACGGATGCGTAGAAACTGTCCATGTCGAGATGGAGGATGATCCGCGGGTGCATATTCTGCGGATCCCTCTCCGGCAACGGCAGGGCATTGTGGTATGCCGACATTGTAAAGGGATGGACAGTACCAGACGTCATGGGAAACACCTCATCCCGCTGCCGGGATAAAATCCCCCAGCCGGCACTGCCGTTCGCGGATGACCGATTGGAGGAGCGGCCCTTCCTCAATGAACCGGGTGACCGGAAGCGTGAACGATTCCGCGAGGTACTGAAGAGCGGGCCGGATTCCTTCAAACTCGGTAGCCGGTTGCTGCATAGCACTCCGGACATTCTCCCGGACATTGAAGACGCCCATCGGCACGTAGCCCTTCCGCGCCTCCCGGAGGATGATCGCCCCGGCCTGCCGCTGCTCGCGGGCGAGTGCTTCGAGCACCGCCATCTTGCACGAGTAGTAGCAGCCCCCAAGGGAGGAGTACCCGATCTTCTTTTTTGTGCCCTCGTGATCCGAGAAGACCAGCTCCTCGTTGCCCAGCACGTGGAGGAACGCCTCCGACCATTCATACTGCCAGGCCGTCGGCATCAGGATGACCGCATAATGGTTGTTGAGGCTTGAGAACTCGTGCACTCGCCAGGTATCGATGACCGGGTTCTTCTTCACCCCGGTAAGTAGCCGGTCGCCGATGATCGTGTCGCAGGCCGTGATCGACCACCGCGTGGGAACAAGGTGTCTCCCCCGCCCCTGGCCCATTGTTCCCACCGAGAATGCTTTCTGGATGCTGGAAAAGGAGACCCCGGTCTTGTGCAGGTCCATCACGGCATCGGCTGCTTTCAGATCGGTATCGTAGAACGCCTTCTCCAAGTCACGGTTCCACCGCCCGGACTCGATATCGAACCGCTCGATTCCCGCACTGGGCCCAAACGGGGTATGCTCCTCGGAAAAGGACTGCCCCTGCGGGGTGCTGGTGAATGCAATCTCGCTCTCAAGGGACGATGAGGAGAGCGAGATCTCCTGGAGTTTTTCTACCAGCCGGTTATTGAGATCGCCCGCATTCACCTGCTGTTTTCCCCGGATCAGGTTCATGCGGTACCCGATGATCTCTTCCTGGGTCCGGTTCTTTGGGATCCAGGCTTCCGGCATGTCCATCTCGACCGTATCTCCGTGGAGTGAAGTAATCATGGGGCCGGCAAAGACATCCGGGTAATTCCAGCTCCCGACAAAGACGGACGGGGGAGTACTGCCTTCAATCTCTTTTCCTAAGGCAACAGACTTCATCGGCATCGTTGACGCCGTGAGTTGCCGGAGATAGGCCCCTTTCCCGATCATAGTATAGTGAGAATGAGAGCGGGAGATCTTTTAAGGGGGATAGTGCGCGGGGAGAAAGTGAACCGGGCTATCTCCGGACAGAGTACCCGGCATTCCGGAGGATGCGGATCATCTCATCCTCCCATTTTTTGTCATCCGGTTCCTTGTGCTCTTCGATGCAGGATTCCCAGATTTTTGTGAGGAGTGCATCATCCGAGCAGAGCGTCCGTATAAACTTGATACGCCCCGCTCTTCGGCCGGTATGGTCGAGAATCAACAGCCTCCAGCATCCATAGTCCCGGCAGATCTCCGGCCGGGTCAGGTGTACCGTGCAGTAGGCTTTTTCGCTCCCGGGCTGGTGCCGGAAGAACGGACAGGTGTGAGGGAGTTTTTCAAAGATGCTCTTGTCATCGAAGAGTTCGCGTTTGTCGGGATCGACCGTGACCGGCGTCGTCTCACCGGTATAATTGTTATAGATCAGAAAACGGTAATCCCCGTACGTCTCTTTGATCACATGGACGTACCCGAGCTGATCGCAGCATTCCCCGCACTGGAAGCATTCGAAGGCCAGGGTGGATCACCCCTTACGAATGGACAGCCAGGATCATGAATACCAGTTCAAGAGCGATCAGGATGATGACCACCCACTCGAGGAAGTTGGAGTGCTGGATGCGCACTTCGTCCGAGAGCATCGAGTAATTCTCCTGGATCATCTCGATCTTGCGGCTGACGCTCTCGCTCCACTGGCTGCTCCGGAGTACTCTGAGTGCGGTCGCATAGACACGGGCATAGTACACGTCCTCCGTGACCTTGATCAGGTTGTCAACCTTCTCGATGATCTCGGAGATCTCCGCCGAAGTCTGCATGAGTTTTGCCATGATCGCGTGGTACTGGCGCCCCCGGCGGAACTGGGACAGGCGATCCGCATGCTCGATGTCGTCATACATCTTCTCCATCTCGCGGGTCAGTTCGCGATCATAGTACCGGAGTTCCAGCACCTGCACGTTGGCAAACTCGATGAGATCGATGATATCGGTGGGGCTCTCCGGGTTGCAGAGGAGGGCTGAATCCCACGAGAGAATAGCAAGGTCATCGGTCGTGTAACTGAGGGAGTTCTTCATGATCTCCTCACGGATCTGCGGGGAGAGATTGGTCTTCTCCCCGATCAGGAGTGCCACCGGGTCAATGGAATCATCCCGGTGATCGGTGACATAGATCGAATAATCCTCATAGAAGTCCGGGTTGATGGAGAATCCCTTGATATGCGGGCGGATGATCTCGCCGAGCGTCTTGAGGTACTGAACATAGAAATCTGCCAGACCTTCCTGCCCGGCAAACAGGAACGCGATCTCTTCCAGTTCGGCAATAGCTGCCTCAGGGCTCTCGTAAATAAAACAGAAACTGATCACCCCGATATCGTAGACCCGGGCAACCACGGAAAATTCAAACGGCCTGCCATCCCGCTCCACCCGTATCGGGTTCATCTGGATCATGAGCGGAGGGTCTTCGAGCATGATCGATTTTGGTTTGACCCGCACGAAGCTGGTCCTTGCGGTAAAATAGTTCTGGGCGAGCGCCTTTTCGAGCCAGTCGAGATCGATCTCTCTCCCAATATCGTAAATCCGATAAAACCGGAGCGTTATCATGGATATTTCCCTCCTTTGGGATGTGCTTAATAGTATCTGCAATAATGAACAACCATGAAGATGATAAAGCCTTTTGAGACCGGATCACCGGGATGCTTGATGTCGCAGGATTAAAAAAAATGTGACGGGTTGCAGTCCTCTAAAAAAGGTATTATTTCCGGGATTTAATTGTCGCAACTGCAATTCCGATAACCAGCGCCAATCCGGAGATCCATACCGGTACAGGAGACTTCCTGGTTGTTGAAACAGGAAGGGGGGTTGTTTCCGGCTGGGCATTCAGGGTTGCAGTGAGATCTACGGTTTCACCTTTTCCGGGATACGTGTCGATCGTACCGGTGTAGGGGGCATACCCGGGCATATAGACCGTGAAGGTCTTATACGGGGTGCCGGTCACATAGACCCGAACCTTCAGGAGACCCCCCGCAATCTGCCCCATGGCATCATTATCAAATGTGACGGTCGCTCCCTCAACATTGCTATGCACTGCGTACCAGCCGACATCGCCACCGAGTATTGCCTGCGTTGTCGCAGTTGTGGCAACGGGATTTAAGGTGGCATAGAGATCAATGGTCGCGCCTTTTCCCGGGACATTGGCGATGTTCGCCGTAAACGTGGTATACCCGTCCTTTTTCACCGTGTATTTCTGGTAGGGTGTTCCGGTGCTGTAGACCGGCACATACACCATTCCCTGCGTGATCTCACCCCGGTTTGACTCATCGAACATGACGGTGGCACCGTCAATATTGCAGTGCACAACGTACCAGCCCACATCCCCCCCGACTACGGTTGTGGAGGTACCGGAGATCTGGTTCAGGGTTGCATACAAATCAACCGATCCACCCTGATCAGGAACTTTATCAATCGAATCAACGAAGGTGGAGTAGCCGTTCTTCTGCACACGGAGGGTCTTTGGGGGTGTCCCCGTGGTATATACCGGGACCGTAAGCGTTCCCCCCTGCACTCCGCCCTGTGTCTCCCCCACATACTTATCATCAAGATATACCTTGGCCAACTGGACATTGCAGTGGATCACATACCATCCCTGGTCACCGCCAACCGTTGCAGTATCTGCGGTTACGGGGAACACAGAGAAGAGTACAATAAGGGTCAGGATCAGACCAGCACGAGAGAGATTATGCATCACAATCACCGTACTGTTCCTTTGAGGGAATCTTATAAAAAACCGCTGACGGTGATCTGGCAGGGAAAAAAGGAGTTTTGGTTATCTTCGTGAACAGAAGGCAACTGCCAGCGCCGCAAGGGATACTCCGCCGATCAGGGTCAGCGGCGAAACGGGAGATTTTGTCGCAGTGGTCACAGGGATTGTTGACGGAGTTGCAGCGTTTGCAGGAGTTGCCATCGTTGCGGGCACCAGAGTTAAGGTGCATTTTGTATAGATATCGTCAACGCCAGGCAGGTTGAACGCATCGGAAAGGGCCTGTGCTGCCGCAAAATCCTGGACACTTCCGGTTCCGGTGAAGTTGAAGATCAGTGCGCCGGTCTTGGCATTGACAACCTGGCCGGAATACTGGCCGGACGTTTCCATGATGAAGCTGAGGTCCCCATCATTACCAGGGCTCTGGACGATCACATAATAGGTTGCCGGGGGAAGACTGGTTGTCTGGTACGTTTTTGCATAGGATCCGTCAGCGTTGACCGGGGTGGTCGACACATTGACATAATTTCCGGCAAACACCCAGATCTGCACACCTGCGGTCAGGTTTCCACCGGTTGCTACACCACTGACCGTGACCGGTTCTCCCACCGTGGCCGGATCAGGAGAGACAGTTGCCGAGATGAACGGCTGACCGGTTGAGGCCTGAAGGGTACTGGTTGCATTACCAGCCGTTGTGGTATCTGCCCCGGAGACCGGAACGATGACCAGCAGCAGGATACCGAGAAGAATTCCAAAGGATAATATCTGCTTCATATGGAGGAATAAGTCAGTCAGAAGGATGATAGTTTTTGCGATTTTTTTCTCAAGACCGGGATTGTTGCAGGTACCCTGATAAGTGTCGGGAATATAAGAGCTCCAGGAACATACCCTGACCGTAATCGCCCGTCATACCTTCATTTCCAAGCGGTCACCTATTTACGTTTCCGGTTTCAATAGCTCGTAACAGTCCCGGTGCAGGATTCACCGGGACGAACTCAAAACAGGGTATCATCATGACAATGCAAAGCGACCCGCAGACCTCCTCCGCCTCCACATTACCCGTTCCTTTGAGTTTTTGCATCCTCTTGTACCATGATGGCCGGATCGAACGGCTGGTGGATCACCCGGTTGACGAGTATTTTGCTGCAATAAAGGATGCCAGTATTGCCTGGATCGACTGTAGTATCCGGGATGATGAAAAGGAGATTGAGCAGCTCACGCAACGTGCCGGGTTCACGAAAGTCCCCATCCCCAAGCTCACGCACGGGTTCTATTCGGCATACGAAGATTATGACACGGAACTGGGCATCATGCTCCCATCCGCCACGGTCAAGGGTGAGAAGATGACCGTACACCCACTCTTCATCCTGATCCGGGAAAACCTGGTCCTCACCGTCCATTCAGATGAGATTAACCGGCTGTTGCGGTTCTCCCGGTATGCCCAGCCATTCTTCAAACGGATTGCCGCTGATACCACGCCCGACAAGATCACCCTCACCCTTGAGCGGATCATTGATGAGAACAATGACCGTAACTTCGAGTACCTGCGCGAGATCGAGATGCACGGGGATGCGATCAGCAAATCACTCATTGAGGAGCGGGTGGCAAAGAAGCAACTCGCTCATGACATCTACCGGATGAAACATGTCCTGATCGATTACCTGAATGTGCTCTGGGCCTCAAAAGACGTGGTCGACTCCCTGCGCTACGGTGACGCCGACCTCATCACGAACGATGAGAAACTGCTGGGCAGGATCGGTATCCTTTCGGATAATATCGATCGCCATATCGAACTTTCCGAACAGATGTCCAATGTGCTTTCATCCGGTCTCGAAGTGATGCAGAGCATCTACAACAACCAGCTCCAGACCATGAACAACCGCTTTGCCCTTGTCACAGCCTATCTCACGGTGCTTGGCACGGCATTCCTTGTCCCGAACACGATTGCAACGATCGCCGGGAGCGGGGTGATGGAGGGAACGATGGCTGCGCAGTGGTGGTATGTCCCTCTGCTCGCCGCATCGACCATCGTGGCAACGCTCGTATCACTCCTCTGGGTGGTCCACGTCTGGTATAAGAAGGAAGAGTAAGTCCGGTGGGGGGCAGGTAACCCACAATGCTCAGGTTCCACCAGTAAAAAGACGCGGATCATCCCGGGCAACATCAAGGGCGGCAAGAGCACTCTTCTCTTTATCCTTTATTTCCAGCATAACGTCACAATCCACGGAGGAAGTTTCTGAGAGGAACCGGGCAAAATCGGCCGTATCGAGATGTTCGGTGTGCGCACCAACCCGTTTCCCCGGTTGCTGGGAACTGTAATCGATCATGGGAATACCGTCTACAGATCTCCAGGTCTTTTTCAGGACAGGCAATAAATCCCTCATGACCTCTCCCTGGTTTTTAATGGCATGGTGGAACCGATCGAACAGTACCGGGACACCGGTCTTTTGATGGATCTCAATGCAGTCAGAAACTGCATAGAGCCGCTCATCATTCTCAATCACCAGCCGCTGCCGGATTGATTCATCAAGCCGGTCATAGACCTGGATAAAACGTTCCATACTTTCGATCTTGTTTCCATACACCCCTCCGACATGCAGCTGGATCTTCGCGGAGCGGCCAAGCCCCATCAGGTCGAGAATCCGGACATGATACACAAGTTCATCGATGCTCCGCCCTAGCACATCCTCATTTGGCGTGTTGAGCAGGACAAACTGGTCGGGATGCATGGATATCCTGAACCGGTGTTTTTTAATATACTCGCCGAGTCCCTGGAACTCATCGAAGAAATGTTCCTGCCAGGGAAACCTGCAGACCGGGTGTGATGCGAACGGGACCATGTCCGATGTTATCCGAAAAAAGAACACCCCATGACGGACATTGTATTCCAGAATCGATCTGAGGCAGGACAGGTTAGCCTGTACCGTTTCCCTGAGTCGTTCATCGGAGTAGGAGGCGAGCCTGAAGGTACGGGAAGGCGTGCAGCCGATCGAGCGGTTGATGCAGGGGTATCCGATACGCATAGGGGATTATTTCCTGGAATAGTGGATCTTCGGAAAGAGTCGTGCAGGTCTACTCTTTTTTTTGGAGGTGCAGGGCAGCCGAGTTCATACAGTAACGTTTGCCAGAAGGAGCGGGGCCGTCGTCGAATACATGGCCGAGGTGTGCATCACACCGGGCGCAGAGCACTTCATTTCGTGCCATTTCTCCGGTGAGATCGGGCTCAATGGTGATATTGAGATCCGAGACCGGTGCGAAAAAACTCGGCCATCCGGTACCGGAATCGAACTTGGTTTGTGAATCGAAGAGATCGGTTCCGCAACAGGCACAGGTATAGATCCCCGGCTCTTTACAGGCATGATACTTACCGATGAATGCGTATTCGGTTCCCTTCTTTCGGGCAACCGCATAGTGTTCAGGGAGAAGGATCGCACGCCACTCCTCATCGCTTTTCATGACCCGTCCGACATCTTCCGTATGGCCGGTCCGTGCATTGAAGATTTGAATGGTATCTCCGTTTCCTGGTACAGAACTCACAGAAATGATTTTAGCTCCTGCCGGAATCATGACAGGGCCGGACCATAGAACTTTGGGTTACGGCATACGGGAAAAAAAGGGGATTACATCCCGAAAAAGCCAAGGATCCTGCTCCTCGGATCCTTGTAGAAGATCCGTGCACCGTCCTTGATGTTCCGTACATCCTCAACGGTGTACAGGATATCGGGATACTCTTTTGAGATGACATCCAGCAGACGGCCCAGTTCAGTCCGGGGAACGATCATCAGGATGATGGTGACCGTGTGGGAGAAACTGCCCTGTCCTTCGATCCGCGTCATGCCATACCCAAGGGTGGAGAGATGGGAGATGATCGGCTGGGGATCGTTTGGCGTAATAAGCCGGACGATGACGTCGCCAATCGAGATCATGTTCTCGATCTGCATACCAAGGAGTGTCCCGATGCCGTAGCCGGCAAGGTAGGCAAAGAGATTCCAGTAGTCGGTGAGGTTCGTGATCACAAGCCCGGTGGAGATCAGCCAGATCCCGGTCTTGACAATCCCGACGCAGGCCGCAAGGTTCGCATGTCCTTTGCTGATATAGATCGTGCGGATCGTTTCAAGGGCGGCTTCAATGATCCGGGCGAGCAGGATCAAAACCGGAATTGAGATGAGAATTGCAATAAGGTCAGATGCGATGGCGATTCACTCCGTATTAGAATAATCACACCGATCGGTTTGAATACCTTACGGAACGGTTACGGCAATCATGATTCTATGGTGCCATGATAGTCTTTTTAAAACGAGTGCGGGGAGATATCACCGGGAATATACCTTCAGGGATCCCGACTCATCTCACTGACTACGGCATCCCCGAACTCCCGGGTGCCGGCCGAACCGCCGAGATCGCGGGTCCGTATTCCCTGTGCAAGCACGCGACCCACCGCGGACTCCATGCGGGCAGCTCCCTCCGGATCGCCAAGGTACTCAAGAAGCATTGCCGCGCTCCGGATCGCGGCGATCGGGTTGGCACTATTCCGGCCGGCAATATCCGGGGCGCTACCGTGCACCGGTTCGAACAGGGCATGCCGTTCCCCGATATTTGCGCTTGGAATAAGGCCAAGACCGCCAACCAGGTACGATGCCATATCAGATAGAATATCACCGAAGATGTTGGTCGTGACCACTACGTCATAGGAGGCAGGGTGCTGGAGGATGTCCAGCGCAAGGGCATCGATGTACTTGTCATTGAAGGAGACACCCGCGGCCTTTGCCTCGGCGGTGCAGACATCACGGAAGAGGACATCTGACTTGAGCACGTTCGCCTTGTGCCCTATCGTCAGGTGTCCCTTGCGCTGCTGCACGAGGCGGATTGCAGCCCGTGCGATCCGCTCGCTCCCTGTGCGGGATACTACGCGGAGGGTGGTGGCCCGGTCAGGAGTGATCTCCTCGATGCCGGAGTAGAGCCCCTCAGTATTCTCCCGGACGATCATGATGTCGAACCCGTCACCCTTGACCGGGCGCAGGTTCGCATAGAGATCGAGTGCCTTCCGGATGCGCAGCACCACGCTCTGGTAGTCTTTCATGGGAGGTGTGGTGATCGCCCCGAACAGGATTGCATCCGCGGTTTTGAGCGCATCAATCTCCCGGTCAGCACAGGGGCAGCCGGTCCGCTCCCACATACCATATCCAACGTCAACGGTGAAGTACTCGTATTCAGGGTGGAGTATTTCAAGGATCTGGCGGGCAACCGGGATGACCTCGTGCCCGATCCCATCACCTTCAACAACGGCAATCTTCGTCATTGTTTCCTCCAGCGTGCCACCAGTTCATTCACCGACCGGGCGATCATAGCCGGGCTCGCACCCCAGTGGACAATGGCACCAAACTTCCCGTTCCAGGTACCAATCCCCTCCCGCTCGGACCGGCAGCACCGGGCAATGAACGGCTCGTCATGCACCTGCTCCAGCGGGCAGATGTTCTCGAGCGTGAAATTTTTCCCATAACACTCGGTATAGAACTGCGATCCCGTAAGGCACCCGGCCACGTGCTCGCCCCCGTGCATGGGATCGGCATCGAGCGTCCGGGTATACCCTGCAGCCCGACAGGGATACGCATCTGCCGGAATGGCCGAGATATCCCGAACATGATGATCGAACTGCACGTTGAGCTCCCCAAAGAGCCCGTCAGCTTCCAGTTCCTTCAGGCTCGCTGACAGGGTGGCACGGGGAGGAATCACATCATATACGTGGATGGTCAAAAAACCAGAGAGATCCGGGTCAAGGACAAAAGTCCTGTTCTCTTCAAGGCTCGTGAAGATCGTGCAGCGGTACCCGCCTTCACCCGCAAGGCGGACAAGATGCGCCCGGTCATGGATCTGCACCCGATCCGGGTAACAGTACACCTGATCCGGGGTGGCGAGCACCCGGGAGGAGACGATATCCCGCATCATTCCTTTTCCCGCGGGATCGAGGGTCACCTCAAGCAGCTCGGGGCCGGCACCGGTCTCTCTTATGAGATACCGGCTCAGGAAGTAGACGCGATCACCGCAGGGCCGGGTTGAGGCCGATCCCACGTATTTGCAGTGTTCCGGAAAGATCATCGGTGTTTTCTCCAGTACGCAACAAGGCCACCGGCCGCGAGGATCTCCTGCATCCGGGGCGAGAGCGTAGGAACTACATGCCGTTTTCCCGCTACGTCTACCCAGCCCTGTGCAAGGTTGAATGATATGGTACTTCCTTCGGTGCAGGAGATATCCGCTTCGATGAGCGGCAGGCCGACATTGATCGCATTCCGGAAGAAGATCCGGGCAAACGAGGGCGCGATGACCGCGACAACCCCCGCCTCCCGGATCGCGATCGCCGCCTGCTCACGCGAGGATCCGCAGCCGAAGTTCTTGCCGGCCACGATAACAGCCCCTTTGAGACGCGATGCAAGGCCGGAGTCAAGATCCTCAAAGACGTGGGTGGCCCAGATACTCCGGTCCTTTGTCCGCAGGTACCTGCCGGCGATCACAACATCCGTGTCAATGTCTTCCGGGAGGCAGACCGCATGACCCTCGGTATGCATCAGGCCACCTCCGGAACGGTGATCTCCCCTTCAAGCGCACTGGCAGCGGCAGTTGCAACCGACGAGAGATAGATCTCTCCCCCGACACCCATACGGTTCTTGAAATTACGGTTGGCGGTCGAGAGGCAGACCTCTTCTTCGCCAAGCACCCCCATGTGGGCACCCAGGCAGGGACCGCACCCCGGGGTTCCGAGGGTGCAGCCGGCTTCCACGATATCGGCAAGCACCCCGGTCCGTATTGCCTGGGTCAGGACTGCGGCAGATGCGGGAACCACGATGGTGCGCACGGCGACTTTCTTTCCCTTGACAATCCGGGCAAGCCGGGCCAGGTCCGAGTAACGCCCGTTGGTGCAGGTGCCCACAAATACCTGGTCGAGAGGAAGACCGGCAAGTTCGTCAACGGGCTTGACCGTATCCACCCGGTGCGGGACCGCAATGAGGGGAACAATATCTGATAGATCAAACTCCAGATCCCGGGTGTAAGTGCAGGACTCCGGGATCTGCGGTTTTACGGCGTGTCCCCGCTCCTTCAGGTACCGCACCGTCATGTCATCGGCATAGAACAGACCGGCCTTTGCCCCGGCTTCCACAGACAGGTTGGAAAGGACCATGCGTTCGTCTATGGTGAGTTCCTTTGCCCCGTCTCCCACGAACTCAAGTGCCAGGTATGTTGCACCGTCTGTTTTCAGTTCCCCGACATACGCGAGGGCAAGATCCTTTACCTCCGCAGCACCGGTGAACCGGCCTTCGAGATGGATGCCGATCGACTCCGGCACACGAAGCCAGGTCTCACCGGTCAGCCAGATCGCCGCCATGTCCGTTGCCCCGACACCGGTGGCAAAGGCCCCGAATGCACCAAGCGTGACGCTGTGGGAGTCGGCGCCGATCACGATCTCACCGGGCAGGACAATCCCTTCACCCATCAACTGGTGGCAGATGCCACCCCCGACATCCGAGAAGTTCATGAACGAACTTCTTGCAAATTCGCGGAGCTCGTGCTGGAGAGTAGCGGCAGTGGTATTGTTGGCCGGGGCGATATGGTCAAAGAAGATGGAGAACTCGGTTTCACCGGCAAGGTGGCTGGCCCCCATGTTCTTCCATGCCTCCAGTGCCAGCATACCGGTGCCGTCACAGGCAAAGGCACGGTCGACCTTCCGGTCAACATATTCCCCCGCAGGGGCGTTCAGGATCCGTTCGGAGAGGGTGCTCATGCAGGGGACTCCTGTACTTTTTTGATCAGTTTCCGCAGGACTTCCGGCGTGATGTTGCACTTATGCTCGGAGTGATCCTTGACAAGATCGAGCACGGCGCAAATCTGTTGATCGGATAGTTCGCAGCCAATGGATGCAACCACATGCTCAAGCGCCTTCTTCCCGGTGTGTTTCCCGAGAATGAAATGCCGTTCACCTCCCACAAGATCCGGGGGGAAATACTCATAGGTTGACGGGTCTTCAAGGATGGCTGCGATGTGGATGCCGCTCTCGTGCGAGAAAGCGAGTTCTCCCGTGACCGGCTTGTTGCGGGGCAGCGTGACACCGGAGTACTGCTCGACCATGTGCGAGAGTTCGGTCAGTTTTGAGAGATCATACCGGTCAATGCCCTTCTTCATCCGCAGGGCCACGAGCAGTTCTTCAAGCGAAGCATTGCCTGCCCGTTCACCGATCCCGTTCACCGTGGTGTGGAGCTGGAACGCCCCGGCCTCGGCGGCGGTGATCGTGTTTGCCACGGCACAGCCCATGTCATTGTGACAGTGGGCACAGAAGGGCCGGTCAACGGTGGCGACAAGATCCGTCATGATCCGGTTCATCTCTGAGGGAATGAGGCAGCCCACGGTATCGGCAAAACTGAGCAGGACCGCCCCATGTTCTGCCGCCCGACGGTAGACTTCTTTTAAGAAGGGGAGGTCGGTGCGAGAGGCATCCTCGGCAGCAAACCGGACCTGTACGCCATGATCACGGGCAAAGTCGATCATCTTTAAGGAGTCCTCGAGTACCTGTTCCCGGGGTTTTTTGAACTTGAGCCGAACATGGAGCTCTGACGTTGGGATGAAGATGCTCACCATGTCGACATCACACTCAATGGCGGTCTGAATATCTGGCTCCCGGGCCCGGGAGAAGCCGCAGATACGGGCGTCAAGGCCAAGGTTTGCGATCGTCTTCACGCAATGCTTCTCGTTGGCCGACACAGCAGGAAAACCGGCCTCGATCACCTCAATGCCGATCTCATCGAGCATGGTCGCAATCTCCACCTTCTCCTTACACGAGAACGAGACGCCCGGCGTCTGCTCCCCGTCCCTCAGTGTCACATCGCAAATCTCAATATTCAACGGTTTCATGGCTGCACCCTTCCGGACAGGTCCCGGTTACAACGAGAGTACGTGGCCTGTCCGTTACCACGAGCTCGCGTTCGAGTGTCGGTACATCCTCGGCCCGGCAGATCACCGGGTCCGCCCATTGCAGGTACGGGAGCAGGTTGTAGGTCTGCTGTTTACCGGTCATCGCTGTGCAGTCGTTCTTCATCACGATGCAGAGCATCGGAAGCTGTTTCTCGTACACATCGATGAGAGCGTTCAGGCCTGAGTGGAGTAACGCATAATCCCCGATCAGGGCAACCCGGGTACTTCGTGCCGCCACCGCGATGCTGGCACCCATGCCATAACTGGCCACTCCAAGTTCATATGGCGGGGTCATCCCGAGCACCGAGCATCCTGCATCGCAGATCATGGCCACGTTCCGTTCTTTTAAGATCTTCATCATGCCTTTGAACGGGCAGTTACTACAGAACGTTTTGTAGTGGCCCCGGTCTTCCAGTGACTCGGGCCGCTTCTGCGGTACCGGGGGTAGTACCCCCCGATGGTCGCGGATGAAGGTCCGGCCATATTCCCGCACATCGTGGATCGCTGCTGCCTGCGCTGGCAAGGGATTCACGGTAACAATCCGCGTCTTCCCAGCAGAGGGACCGGCGCCGGCGGGTTCGCCATCCCACCGGTTCAGAGGGGACGCCGAGGACCATGCAAACATGGTGCGGTAGAGTTCCTCCGCGGCAGTCACCCGTCCGTTCATGGTCCAGGTCCGATCCGAGAGCCGCCCCCTACCAACGTTCGGTTTCACGGGGGTGTACTCGACCTCTGCGTCCAGCAGGGGGGGAGTGAGCCTGAGCATGGCGACACGGGAGAACTGCTCCGAGGCTTCCACTGCCGCCGCAACACCGGCATAGCAATTGTCGGTACCGGGCTCGATGACCGGCAGTTCCGCGAGTTCTCCGTAATAGCGGGAGTCCTGCGAGGTCTGTGACCCCTGTGCATCCGGGTCATCACCGGCCACCAGCACCACGCCCCCGATAAGACCCTGTGCCGTTACCTGGAGAAGGGGATCGGCGCAGGCATTGACACCAACGTTCTTGATGATCACCGCGGCCCGGCGTCCTTTAAGCGAGTCCCCGAGGGCATATTCGAGGGCAGTCTTCTCGTTCACCACCATCTCGGCATTCACCCGTGCACCAAGTTCCGTGATCGGGAATCCCGGAACGGTATACTGCCGGTCGGTGCAGGCAAGCAGCGCCTCAGTTATTACGTCAATACCTTTCATTCGTCCCTCCCGGGTACAAGATCGCATCCGGCACAGTTGGTGCACATGGTCAGAGCAGCGCTGGTATCAAGGCCCGCGTCAGCAAGGGCACATTCATGCAGGGAGAATATCTTCTTCAGCCGTTCCGCAGAAGGCCGGGGCGTTCCAACGAGTTCAGCCACCGGGTTGAGCGGGCGCAGGACCGGGATCACACCGTGGGCAGTGAGCTTCCGTATGCAGGTCTCCAGTTCTTCATCGGACTCCCCAAGACCGACAATAATATTTGAGAAGACCCGGTTCTTCCCGAACAGTTCAACCGACTTGTCGAGTGTGGTCCAGATCCGTTCGTAATCCAGTCCCGGGCACATCTTTGCAAAGAGTTCCGGTGTTGCCGCCTCGATGTTGAACTTCACTTCCACAACACCGAGCTCCTTCAATCGATCGGGCGTCTTCTCCAAAGGATAGATCGATACCCCGATGGGCAGATCAAAGAATGAGAGGTGCCGGATCACCTCAATGACATAGGCCTCCTCCTCTTCAATGCTCCCCAACACCCCGCTCGTGATGGAGATCGCGTGGATGCGGTGGCGCACCGATTCCACCATCTCCATGATCTCTTCGATGCTCTTCCGTTTTCCGCTGATCCGGGGAACGGAGCAGTACCGGCACCGGAAGATACAACTGCCGGTGACCGTGATGAAGGCCTGGTCGGGGCAGTGGAGCCCGGGCTCAAGGAGCCGGCCCGTAATCAGCCTGCCATCAAAATTGAGGTCCGCATTTCCATTGCCCCGGTGTGCGATCTCTACCGGGCTTGACGGATTCAGGGCAAGTTTGACCCGGTGGCTTCCCATGCCAAAGAAGATCGCACCGCTGCCACCGGCTCCCGGCCCTGCTGCGGACCGGGCAATGAACCGGTCCGCGGGTTCCCCGGTCAGGTTCGCTGACCCGATCGCGAGCAGACGTGCCTTTAGGTCTTTCCACTGCATAGTTCCAGCGCCTCCTCGTAATTCGTGTAAAAGGGGATTGCTGCTACCGCCCCGACGATCCCCCGTCCGTTCATGATAATGCGCAGCCGGGGATCCTGTATTGTCTCCAGCAGGCCGGCTTCAACTTCGCCCCGCTTAACCTTTCGCCCGTACGCAAGCAGTTCTTCTGACGGCGAAAAACCAGAATAGACAGCCATACCGGTCTTCTTCGACAGAGTGTACTTCTCCAGCAGCTGTCGGAACCTCCCGATCAATCCCTCGGGATCATTGGTTGCGAATTCTACAACAAGCCCGACACAGTTCTTGGTCCGGTACGGCACCGGGAAGAGCTGGACAATGGTATGCGACAGGTAGATGGAGCGCTCGTCCGCAACGGCCCGGGCAATGTTGTGCACCAGCGTCCATGTTGCGCCTTCTTCCGGAGTGTCGGTATCATCCACACCGATGAGAACACGTTGCATCTTAGGGAGCCATAGGGTGGCACCGGCAACTTTTCCCCCGCCGGCCGGATCACTCCTGCTCCGCAGGACACCCGCGGCATCAGAGCGGCAGGCTGCTGCACCAACACCCCCGCCCCCCATGCCGATATAGGTGACTGCAATCTCAGAGCCCTCCACTATGCAGGCCGATATCCCGGCCGGGAACCGCGAGCCTTCCAGCGCGAGATCCACGGTCCCGGTTTTCAGGGAATAGCGCATCGTGGCTCCGACACAACGGACATTTCTTACGAGCGGGCTCTTGGCATAGTGGTGCTTCGACCACATGGCCCCACCCATACAGTCAAAGAACTCGATGAGTTCCACAGAGCTGCCGGAGTCGTCAGCTACCGCAACGATCCGCGGGTAGTGGATCACGTACGGGTCAGAGATGCTCTCCATAAAGTCCTGCCGCCTCGATACCCCGGTTGCCCCAGAGCACCGCACCCAGTGCACCGATCCGTCCCTTCCTTCCGTTGGTATCGATATAGGTGATACCAAGATCCTTCGCCGCCGCCTCTGCCTGCTCAACGGTCAGGATCTCTGTCTTCACCGCAGCAAATGCCGGGGAGTCATGAGCGAATCCTATCCCCTGGTGACAGGCAATCCCGGTGTCATTTGAGAATGTGTTCTTCTCGACAAATGCCCGGACAACATCAAGCAGTTCCGATACCTTGTCCGGTCGGACCGCAAAGTTCAGTGCCGAACCCACGCAGTTCGTGGTTTTGTTAGGAACAGCAGGATTGAGCTGGACCAGGCGCATGTTCAGGAACTCTACTCCCGGCATAGTGCATGCTCCCGCACACTTCAGCGCCATCACCCATGTTGCGCCTTCCAGTTTGGTGTCGGTATCATCGATACCAATGCAGAGCTTCTCGTACCGGGGAGAGATGATCCTGACATGGTTGGTGCGTGCCCCCCCGATCTTAAGATCTTCCTCAGTAGGATATTCTGCCCGGATCACACCGGGGGCCTGCGGGAGGCAGGCCGCGACCCCGACACCGGCACCGGCAATACCGGCCCAGGTTGTGATCACTTCATCACCGGCAACTTCAACCGATTCCAGGGCCTGACCCCCGATATCCCCGGCCGCTGCACCAAAATTGACCGGATAGGTGCCGAGCTTCGCATCGATCACCATGGATGTGCCTTCAACCGAACACCCGGCAACAGCACCACCGGCCCTGCGGCGGTTCATGGCATCCCATTCAATGGGACCGCGGGCCCGGCACTGCTCAAGGATCTCTGCCCGTCCACTCTGTTCGTCAACCATCACCAGGAATTTCTGTGAGAAGAGCAGGCCGAACCGCTTTTTCACATCGTCGGGTGTGAGCGTAATCATGTTATCGCCGAAAAATCCGTTAACAAGATAATCGGCAATAACCATATAAATAGAGATCGATAAGTGAACAAATTTTTTCAGTAAAAAAAAGATTAGAGAACTTTGTGGAGCTCGATCTTGAATGGTCCGAGCGTGCCGCCAAAGTTACCGGCCGAGATGAACTTCACACCGGGCACCATTGCTGCGGCCCTGACCCCTGCACCCATTGCTGCTGCAACAGATTTCTCGTCAACACCGTCAATGACGATCTCGTACACGGCCTTGATACCTGCAGGGATCTTGCTATCCGGGACCTTCTCGCGGAGGGTCGGGCAGTACTTCTCATTGGTGGATGCCACCATGAACTTGTACTTCAGGCTGCCAACTTTCGAGCCACTTGCCACAATCCCACCGGGGAAACTGGTGATGACACCGGGGACTGCATCGATGGCCTCGACAGCTGCTTCTGCACCCATGAGGGCTGCCATCTGGTTCTCACCCATGACAAAGAAGTTACCTCCGGCAACGCCCTTGACGATGCCAAACTCTTCCTCACCAATATACTCCCCGTTCATGATCGGGATGACCCAGCATTTGCGACCGCCGACTTCTTTCTGGTATTCGTGACCGTCACCGAAGAAGTGGAGCTTGACCGGGATCTTCTCTTCCGCGTTGGTGATACCGTTGAAGACTGCGGTGGTCGGTGCCGTCAGGACACATTCCGCGAGACGCTCGACAACCTGCTCTTTTAATTTCTTCTTGCTCGCACAGATCAGGATAGCAACACCGGGTCTTCCGTCAGGGGTCTCGCTTGCGGGAACGAATCCCTCGATACCTGCCTCACAGGGACATCCGATTGCCGATGTGGCAAAACCTGTTGCCTCGGTTGCCGCTTTCTTTGCCCATTCCCTCGTAACCGCAGTAATAATGATGCGGCAGACCCAAGTAGGGAATGCCTCTGCGTACGTATTATCAATAGTAACGCCGTTGATTTCCATATAATAACCTCCGGTACCACTATGGTTCAAGATGGAGGTTGAATAAATTTTCTAATTTGATTTTTGGGGATGGCATGAAAAACGCACCCAGTACCCTGTTGATGCCGCTTTTTAAAGGATGGGCCTAAACCAACATTTTTAACATTTATGCGCATATGAGTAATTATGGTACCTGGCAGGAGCCGGGACAATACACCATGGGAGCATTTCACATGAAAGTCGCTATTGCAAAAGAAGGGAATGACGTGTCCGGACATTTCGGGCACTGCACCGAATACGCAGTCTTTGATATTGCAAACAAGAAGATCACCAAAAAAACAATTTTGCAGAGCCCCGGCCACGAGCCCGGGAAGCTGCCGGTATTCCTCGCAGGGCATAAGGTGACTCACGTCATTGCCGGCGGCATGGGCCCGCGCGCCGTGGACCTGTTCTGCGAAAACAATATCGACGTGATCCTCGGGGTATCCGGACCTATCGATGAAGTTATCCTGGATTACATCGCCGGTAAGATCTCACCGGGAGAGAGCAGCTGCACCCATGGTGAAGAAGGGCATGAAGGGTGCAGCCATTAATCCCCACCCGACACCTGCACGTTCCTGAAGATGAAGATCACCTCGACATCCCCGGGATACGGGGCCACACCTGCGGGCACACGTCCCCGTGCGACCTCACCCGGGCACATATACGATACTGATTATTATGACGCCACATTCCGCTAAGCACCCTGAACCGAAGGGTGCATCCCCTGCCCCAAAAGGGCTGCCACCGAAGGCAAAGATCGATGTCAAACACGTTATCCTTGTGCTGAGCGGCAAGGGCGGCGTGGGAAAATCAACCGTCTCCACCAACCTTGCCTCTGCCCTTGCGGCTCACGGCCGCCAGGTAGGGCTGCTCGATCTCGACATCCACGGCCCCAACATTCCCAAGATGCTGGGTATCGAAGACGAGCGACCTGCTGTTCAGGAAAAGAGCATGGAGCCGGTCCACGTAACCGGGAAACTCTCGGTCATGTCGATGGCATTCCTGCTTCCGGATAAGAGTTCGCCGGTCATCTGGCGCGGGCCGATGAAGATGGCCGTGATCCAGCAGTTCCTCTCAGAAGTGAACTGGGGCGCGCTCGACTACCTGATAGTCGACCTCCCTCCTGGTACCGGGGACGAAGCGCTCTCCATTGTCCAGCTTGCACCGAATGTCCAGGGAGCCGTTATTGTTACCACGCCACAGGATGTGGCAGTAATGGATGCAACCAAGGCAGTAAAGTTCATCGAGAAACTGGAACTGCCCGTCATCGGCATCATCGAGAACATGAGCGGGATGGTCTGCCCCCATTGCAATAAAACCATCAACCTGTTCGGAAAAGGTGGCGGGAAGAAGGCTGCGGAGGATCTGCACGTTCCCTACCTTGGCTCGATCCCGCTCGATCCGGCGATGGTGAAAGCCGGCGACGAGGGCCGCCCGTATGTCCTCCGCCATGCCGACACCCCCACGTGGAAGGCCGTGGATGCAGTCATGGAGAACCTGGTCAAGCGGGTCGAGTCCTGATCAGAAGGAGAGCGCCGGTGACAAAAATGCAGGCGATGCAAATATGAGAAAATATCCGGGGATTCCCGAACTGCTCGAAGCGTATATGGAAGAGAAGGGGACTGAGGACCGGTGGGTCACCGTGCAGGAACTCCGCGATCACTTCAGCCTGACGCGCTACCAGAGCAACACGGTATCCGCATTTCTCCGCCGGCTGCGTCTCGGGCCATTCGGCCGATTTCCGTTCATTGTTGCACGGATCGAACAACGTGACGGGAAGAATCCCTCCGATCCGAAACAATCCCGCTACCTCCTGAAACGGTGGGTACATTACAGTGCACTGCGAAAACGGACGGTGCTTCCGGATAAAACGTAAGGATGCAGAACTTCGATCCGGATCGGACCCACACGGTACCTGGGGCAACGGCGAGGTGATCCCTTCCCGAAACCGGGCACTCATGCAATCAAAAAGGGAGAGAGACCGTTTCCTTACTACGGGTACACGTGCTGTCAGCACCCCCTGCCGCAGTGACAAGACCAGAAATTTACGATACAGGATGCGAAGCACCATGACGAATGATGATTATATTCCGGATCTCCTCGAACAATACATGACAGAGACCAGAGTTCCCCGTCAATGGATCACCGTGAGAGAGTTTCGCCAGTATTTCCAGTTACCAAGTGAGTATGCTCATCCGCTCTCCGGATTTTTGCTCCGGCTCTACAAACGAAAACCCAATCAGTTCCCGTATATTGTCTCACGCATTGAACGGGAGAAGCGAACGAACGTGACGGGCAATTATAATCTGCGGTATTATGTTCAGCCGAAAGATGATCGTTAAGCAGGGAAGTTTTCGGTACGGCACCACCGCTTCCGGATCACACCCGGCCGATGCCCGGGATAAGGGGGATGAGGGAGTACCCGGCGTCTCTTGGAAACGAAGGGGCGTCACCCCGCTCCCACGAATGTACAGGGTATCATCGGGAGAATGAGTATGGCACGAAACAGGGAAGTTCCTGATCTTCTCGAACGGTTCATGGAACAGTGCGGAGATACCGAGCATTGGATGACCGTGCAGGAATTCAGGGATCATTTTCAGCTGGATGAGATCTATGCACCGGCCATCTCCGGGTTTCTGCGCAGGATCTATCATGGCGCGTTCTGCTCCTGTCATTACCGGGTGGAACGGATTGAGAAAGTAGCCGTTTACACGCCGCACCGCAGGTATATCATGCGATACCTGGTAAAGAAGAGACCGGAACCTCGCGCGAAAAAATGATCCTGGCCGGGTACGCCAGTGCCCGCCACCATCAGTATTCGTCAGGACTATGCAGGAGATACATGCAGATACCGGGCGGGTGAGTGACTGCCCTGCCAACAGCAGGACCGTAACCCGAATACCCTAAAATCAGGCTCCGATTCCCCTTTTTGGATCCCAGCCCCCGAGAAAAAAACCCGGATTATTCCCCGTCTCTGTTCCTGTGGAAAATACGGCCATTTATCGGTTTGTTTGCCAAAATAAGTCAGATTTACCCCTCGTTAAACCGCCATAACAGGCCTTTTTATCGGGGCTGTTTTTGCCACCTGCTTTACCCCATACGGACCACAAAAACCCCGCTGGAACGCAGATATGAAGGTTTTTCGTTCCGGGGGTCGCCCCCTAGGACAGGTCCGACGGTGAAAACCAAGATTTCGACAAAGGCCGCATCCACGGACCTGATACATCAGACGAACGGAGGGAACCGGGATTTTCGTCTCTTCTCACCGCTCCGCGCAGCCGATACAGGGGTCGATGGAGAGGACGATGACCGGTACATCCGCCAGTTCGCATCCCTTCAGCGCCTTGACAAGGAACGGGAGGTTGGCAAAGGTAGGGGTCCGGACCCGGTGCCGGAGCAGGTGCCGGGTCCCGTTCCCCTTCACATAATGGATCACTTCGCCCCGGGGCTGTTCAGCCCGCGCCCAGTACTCCCCGTTCGGGGTACCCGTCACTTTCACGTCAATCGGCCCATCGGGAATTTTCTCGACTGCCTGCCTGATGATATCAATCGATGAGTACAGTTCCTTGCCCCGGACAACGCAGCGGGCATAGCTGTCCCCGCCGGTCTCCACAACCGGCTTAAAATCGATCTGGTCGTAGGCAGCATAGCCCAACATGCGCGCGTCCTCGGCAATGCCGCTTCCCCGCCCGGTCGGGCCGACCGCACCGAGATCGTATGCCTCACGCTCCGGAATGATGCCCACGCCCTTCGTGCGGTGCAGGACCGAACGGTCATGGAAAAAAACCTTGTTCATCTCACGGAATTCGATTTCAAGCAGGTCAAGGCCGGCAACCATCTCGGCAAGTTTCCGGTTATCAATGTCCCTGCGGACGCCCCCGATCTTGCAGGCCCCCTGGATGACGCGCCCCCCGGTCGTTGCCTCAAGGTCGTCAAGGATGTGTTCCCGCAACCGCCATGCCTGCATGAAGAGATTTTCAAATCCTAACGAGTCCGCAAATAACCCGAGCCAGAGGAGGTGGGAATGCATCCTTGAATATTCCGACCAGATCGTGCGGAGGAAGAGTGCCCGCTCGGGAACTTCAACCTCCATCACCGTCTCAACGGCCTGCACATAGGTACTGCCGTGAATGAAACTGCAGATCCCACAGATCCGTTCGGCAATGTGCACGTACTCCGGGAATTCACGTTTTTCCACCAGTTTTTCAAGTCCCCGGTGTACATACCCGATGGAGGGAATTGCCTCCACCACCATCTCGTCCTCCAGCACAAGGTCAAGGTGGATGGGTTCCGGCAGCACCGGGTGCTGGGGCCCAAAGGGAACGGTGATCTGGTGGCTCATGGCTCATCCCCCGGTTTGACCGTAGTTACGCCGAACGGGTACTGGATTGAGGTTTTGATGAACGTTCCCTTGAAATCAACGGCAATGCCCGTAACGGTGAGGCCGAAGAGATCGTGCATCTCGTTCTCATACGGGAATGCGGCCCAGTAGATCCCGGTGATGCTGGGGAGGGGGGTCTCTGAAGAGACCAGCAGCCGGAGTGTCCGGAATGAGAAGGCCCGGTCAAAGGAATAGTCCACCTGGAATTGTTCGCCGAGTGTGGTCGTGCTGATCGCAACGAGCCGGTACCCTTCCTGCCGGAGCGCGGCCACACCCGGTAAAAGGTCTGGCACCCCGGTGGGAATGATTGGTTCTGCTTCTGTCTTCATGTTCCTCTCCCTTCACTGTGATCATTAATCCCCGGTTACATAAACCAGCAGGGTGTCACCAATTCACAATCGGTATCGTGGGCACGTGCATCCTGCGGGTGCCTGTATCATGACAGGAGTTTGATCGTGCAGTTCCTGTCCTAGTATTTACGCTCATATGTGTAAAAACCAGCCGGTGAACCGGTGCGTTGGGTACAGCAGCAGTACGCCGGATCAGGGAAGGAACCAGCCGGCAGAAACACGGCGCTCCGCCCCCGGATAAAAAGATAGTTCATCCCCACGGGGGTGGGGACCTGAACATTCGCACCTTATCCCTGTATACCTCTCTCGGTTCATCCCCACGGGGGTGGGGAACACGGCATGCCAGGCCCGGGAACTCCCGGGGTTCACCGGGCCTTTCTCACGAATAAGGGCTACCGGGCATATTGTCTCTGGGGCATATTGCTTTTTTCGGTCCTCTCCCCGCGTGCGGAGACTCTTTTTTATGCCCGCCGGATCATCATCATCCCGCACCCGAATCCTTTCGCAGGCCCGATGCCGTACAGGAGCGCCCGGACGAATGGATCGGGATCGGTAACCGTCAGGAACCCGGTAAGATCGAGAGTGCTGATCCGGATCTCACGATCGCCCCGGGAATTTTTAAACCGGCACGGGAGATAATCAGAAGCCCGGATATCCCCTGCCCGCAGGGAAAAACCGTTCGCTTCGCCTTTTTGCGCCAGCCAGCGAAAACCCGCTTCCTGCACGATATCCCCGGTTTGAGGGAGCACCCCTCCAGCGTCCTTAAGCCGGGTCTTATACTCCATCACCACATCGTGGCGATGTTGCCGGTGCCCGTCATCGCGTTTTGCCCGGATGGGATTGGCCCGCACAACAAACGAGAACACCTCCCCCGCGTTCACAACAGGGGCATAGGGTTTTGACTCCACCAGCCAGATCCCGTGCCGGTCCTCCGGCACCCGGCCCGATACGCAGTAGAACGCGGGAAGACCCTGCATCACTTCAGACCGGTAAATAAAATCCCGTTTCCGGTCCGGTGCATCGGCAAACAGGTCCCAGATGAGGGTATGCTGGTGATAGGGATCGGGAGCCTGGTCCCGGAATCGATCTGCTGTATCCGGCCGCAGCCGCACCCTGCTGATCAGCACGGTTCAGCCCCCTTTCGGCGTCTTGATCAGTACCGCGTGCTCTTCACGCTCCAGGAACTGCCAGCGTTTCCGGCTGGATGGATCGTCGCGACGTATCACCGTGTGCGCGTGTTCATACCCGGTCTTTTCATTGCCTTCCCAGAAGATCCGGCTTTCGGTAGTGCAGAGCAGGGGTGCAATAAACAGATCGTCCGGAAAACGCACGGTTCCCAAGGCTTCGGCCAGGTTCCCGGCATTCACGACCTGTGCGTGAACCGGAAGGGCAAGAGGACAGGACTTGCGCCCGAGATAGAGGACAAAGGCCGGGTTCTCAAGATGCGTTTTTATCGCCGCAAGAGGATAGGGAGGGGACGCGGTACGACTCCACAGGCAGACGGTAAAGACCGCGTCGCACCGGTAATCCCGTGAGGAGAGGATCGTATTGAGTTCCTCCTTTGGCACGGCGAGTTCATCGCGTCTCGTGGCAACAGGATCGTTCGTAGCGCCGGTGCCGGCCGAAGGGACCTGTATCGTGTGATAATCCCGCATCAGGATGCCGGGGCCATCGGTTCTCACCGCCATCAGGTACCCGAGCGCAAGGTCACGCTGCCGCTCCTCCTCATCCCGCCGTATTCCCATGGCAGCGGCAACGAGTCCCATGACTGCGGACTTGGACGGGCGGTTGAACGTTGGGCGGAACTCCCCCACCGCAATGTCGCCCCACGAGACCATCATGCCATAGAGGCGAAAGATCAGGAACTCACGCATATTAACCAGCAATGAAGGCAAGGAGTTCGGAGAGTTTTCCGGTGCCGGCGCAGGCATTGATCTCATACTCACTGTCCCAGCAGTTCCCGTACACATCGTCCATCTTCTTCCGGGTCTCCTGCAGGGCGGTTATTGCGGCACCGATGAGATCCTTTTCGGTGAGCGCTGCGAGATACGCAACCGATAACGAGCGCGGCTGCCGGGAACCCTTCTCCACGAGCAGGTACGAGGCATAGGCACGCGAGGCAAACGAGTTCTGCCTGCCTGATGGCGCAACCGTCACGGCCGCTTCCGCAAGGGCCTGGAGGGCGGCCGCTGCAAGGGATTGGCTGTCGCGTGGTTTGTCGCCGCCCAGGTTCTCCAGAAGAAGCGTCCTGTTGATACAGACGTACTCGTAGAACAACCCGGATGCAAATTCCGTCTCCCCGAGGTGTCCGGCACCGGCATCGTCCGCGCCGCTGTTGAGATCATCCACGGCCGTGAAATAATCGTCTTCAACGGCAACTTCATGCACGGTCACGGCATGGGCAACCTGGACGGCTGCTTCAACATTATACCGGGGTGCATTTGCCAGCATACGCCCGAACATGGCCACATCAACCGAGGAGAGATTGTCCCGTAAGAGGCCGGAGAGTTCACCGGTCTTCGGTTCACGCTTTTCTGCGAGGAGTATTGCAACCAGTCTCTCTATGGCAGCGATCTCATCATTTGAATAAAACACCAGTTGTTCGCCTTTGAGTGAGACCTTGTCGATGTTGGATTTTCGCCCTTTGGTATCCCCGGTCTCACTCTCGGCTTCGTCCACCTTGGCCTTATTGGTCTTCCTGCTGGTCTCTTTGGGATGTTTATCGACAAATACTGCGGCGATCTTCCAGGCCCACGCCTTTGCGTTTTCTTCGGGGATGCCGGTTGCGTTCCCAGGTTCACCGGGGGATTGGCCCGCAAGCAGCTCCTCAAGCGGCAGACCGCTGATGAGTGCCGCATATACCATCACCCCCATCTCCCGGGTACGGATGCCCATGTGATCCCGGAGATGCCCGGCAAATACATCCGATGTCCGCCACGCCCGTTTCAGGCTCTGCGACGAGATGCGGAGGCGCTGGGTTCCACCCATGACAGCCGTCTTCGGCCTGCCGAGATCGTCCCGGTTCAGGTTCGACGGCGGATACGATACAAGCATATGGAACTGGATGAATTCAGCCATGGTCATCGGACTCCTTATTTTTCTTCGCGGGGTACATGCTCATAATACGCATAAGCCCATTCCTTTTTTGTCAGTTCACTCCACCGTAAGATCCCGTGGGCGAGACCTGCAATGTCCACAGACCCATTAAGACGCCGGACCAGATGAATCATCGTCGTGTATAAGGTATCCGGTTCTTCTATCTTAAGCAGCTTCCGGAATCTCAGGTCGCTCACGCAGGAGTTCTCTCCCCGGCCCCATGGGGGAAAGGGACGGGCCATCTGGACAGCAAACGATCGCGTTGTATCCTTCTCGAAGGCATCGGGCCGGTTTTCCTTTACGTGCGAGAGCACACCGGCTACGAGGGCAAGCCGGTCCACGGGACCCGGACTCCCTGGGTCACACCACGGTTCGAGCCGCAGGATTAACCGGTGAAAGGCCGGGGTGCGTGCAACGTCGCGTGGGGTGCGACAGTGCTTAAGGAGAGCCCGGTCATCGATTTCCGTATCCAGTTCTTTCCACCAGGAGAGGAGTGCATCCTGTGCTTCAGGGGAGAAGACGGTCAGATCGGGTTCCGGTCTCATGGTGGTTAGTGCCTCACGATCTCAGGTGTTCCGGGGATGTCTTGGGGCGGGGTCGTTTCCAGGTCCAGCAACTCCCGGATCTTTTTGTTCTGCGGGGAAGAGAAGCGAGTAAAGTGTATCCGTGCACGGGCAATACGCTCGGGATTGGCACGAGCGAGGATATTCGACTGGGAGTACCGGTCAAAGAGCATTTCGCCTTTCTGAGTAAGAAGGGAAAGCCAGCGTAATTTCATCGCGGTAAGAGGGAGATGATCCTTCAGGTTTTCCTGTAACGCGCCCGCCATCGCGTAAAAACCCGGTTCGGTATCCTGCCAGAACTCATCATCGATGACAGAGAGATCGCCGGATACGGAGGTCCCCGGTGCAACGAGCGCCTTTTTGACGGCTACGCGGACATTGAACACGATCAGGTCTGCGGTCTGTATCATCCGGCTCACCGCGTCCTCATACCCGGCACGGATCCCGCGGTCAACTGCATCCAGGGGCAGGAACCCTTCATACCAGCCCCGCGCTTTCATGTTATCCATATCATAACCGAATGCAAAGAGCCGGAACGGAGAACCCGGGATCTCCGCGAGAGCCGGTGCACGTTCCTCCCTGAACAGGCGCACCACAACGGCCGGCTCACTGGTAAAATCCTTTTCAGGATCGTCCTGGATATACCCCAGCCGGTTCC
>Ga0074195_1001689_pt1 | contig 28914 bp, 30 predicted proteins | sample EPASupsiteHSE623_FD_64525 | JGI IMG/M metagenome (GOLD analysis project Ga0074195, IMG submission 64525) | Bioremediated contaminated groundwater from EPA Superfund site, New Mexico - Sample HSE6-23 | ecosystem: Environmental > Aquatic > Deep subsurface > Groundwater > Contaminated ... | reverse complement strand
GGACCGCAAAAACTCCGCGTTAAGCTGGGTAGCCCGGATGCCGATCCAATCCAGGTTGTCAGCGTCGTGCAAACCCAAGTCGCGGGCATTTTTTTGGTAGTTTCTGGCTAAACTGCCTCCTCCGATTACAATAATAAAACGTTTGCGCGACGTTTCCTTCTCAATTATTTTTTTAAATTTTTTGAGCAACGCAAAATTAATCTGTCCTAGTTTGGGCGTTAAAATAGAACCGCCCAAGTCAATGACTACAGTTTCTTTTTGCATATTATTTTGTATTTTAGGGAATTATTTTCGCATCCGAGTAGTGTAGAGATAGCGGTTGCCGATGTCATCAAGCCGATTCCAAGGGCTATAAATGACTTTTGTGCCCACTCCCTGAAAATCAGTAGAAACCCCGTACAAATAGTAAGGCGAAAACAGAAAAATAGCGGGTTTTTCTTTTATCACTATTTCTTGAAATTGTCCGTATAATTCGGCTCTTTTATCTTCGTTTATTTCTTGCCGGGCCGAGTCTAATATTCCATCTACTTCTTGATTATCAAACATAGCGAGATTCAGCCCCGGGGCTTGTTTGCTATTGGAATGCCAGAACGGGGTCGGATCGGGGTCGGCTTGAAGTACTTCTCCAAATAAAAGGGCTTCGTAATTTCTGTCCGATATCTTGTTTTGTAGGGTTTCAGAAGTGTCCACGATATCTAATTTCAGCTCCACGCCAACTTTCTCCCATTGTTTTTTCAATAAATCAGCAGTTTTTACTAATTCTGGATAATCGGGTATCGTGAGGTTTAAGACTAATAATTTCTTGGATTTTTCATTGTAACGGGCGATTTCAGATTCTCCGGCGGCGTCTTTAACCTTTTTTCTTTCTTTGTCGTTTAGCTCATTCCAACCAGAATCCTTGAGTATCGACTTAGCTTTTTCGATATTATACTCGTAATTATTTAAATTTTCTCTAAAACCGAGCATATTTGGAGTTAAGGGGGTGTTGACAACCGTCCCTCTATCGTTCAAAGCTTCTTTTAGAAGCGCTTCTTTGTTAGTTGCTAAACTGAGAGCTTCTCTTATGTTTTTGTCGGCCGCAATGATACTCTTTTTTTGGTTGAAGAAAATTCCGTAAATTCTGGTAGTGGGTATTTGGTAAATATTGATGTCACTGGAATTCTTTAGCTCAGAAGCTCCTGAATCTTCAATATTCGCGATTCCCTTGACTTCTCCTTTAGTATAAGCGTCTAAGATGTCTTTGGGAGTAGAATAAAAACGGAAAATTAACTCGTTAAGGTGAGGTTTCTGTCCGTAATACTCCTTATTGGCTCGGAGCGTTACTGAAGTAACTTTGCCGTTCTGATCTTTATCGAGTCGCGCAAAAGTGTACATACCGCTACCGACAGGCTTACGGTTCAGTTCGGTTAAAAGGAATTTGTCGCTGGTAACATCCCCCCAAAGGTGCTTGGGTAAAATCCCAAAAGTTAGATTGTGAAGAAAAGGAGTATAAGTGTTTTTCAGGGTAAAGGTTAACGTATAATCGTCAATTTTTGCTACGTCGATACCTTCCCAATTACCTCGCAACGACGATCCATATGAAGGATTGCGGATTAAATTAAGAGTGAAGATTACGTCGTCTGCAGTTAACGGCTGACTATCGTGCCACTTTACATTGTTTCTCAAGCGCACTGTGTAGGTCAAGCCGTTGTCAGAACGTTCCCAAGTATTTACTAAATCAGGATCTAATTTTCCCTCGGCATTATAACGGAAAAGCGAAGAAAAAATTAACATGCTCAAGTCGCTGTCTACGGGATTGCTATGGGAAACTACCGGATTGAGATAGAGGGGCTGGCCTTGGACGCCTTCAGTGTAAGATCCGCCAAGTGCCGGTTTCCTATTGGTTTCTTTGACGTAAACAGTGATGCCCCAAGCAGCGAATAAAATGCAAGCGAAGAAAACTGCTCCCAGAACAATTCTTTTCTCTCTATCCGAGAGGGATTTCAGCAAAAATTTGAATTGTTCCCAATTGGGGATTTTCCATTTTACATTTTTCAACGACAATGTTTCAGGTTTTTCTGCCGGAATTGTCGGATTATTGAGATTCTCTTCGGATAAGGGAGCGTTTAACGGAATCTCGCCGGTACTTGATTGGTTTTTCTTCTCTCTGCGGTTTTTTATTAACTGACTTAGTTTATTTAGCATTGTTAGGCTTTACGAATTGTAACTTGAGCTGGTCTAAGCAATTTTTCACCGATTATATACCCATTGCGGGTGATTTTTTCTACCACAAAAGATTCTCCATGTTCCGTGCAATCCTCGGTGCAACTTTCCGATTTTTGTTCTGATTTGGCGTTATCGGCTATACATTCGTGTATGTTCGGATCAAAGAGATCTCCGGATTTTAAGTCAATTTTTTTTACCCCCTGGCTGGATAAAATATCATCCAGTTGTTTTTTTATGTGCAAAATTCCTTCTTTCCACAATTTATTCTCTGGGGTTTGCGGAATATGATCAACTGCTAGTTCGAAGTTGTCAATCACAGGAATTATCTGGAGAAGAATATCTTCTGTAGCATAGATACGGAAACTATCAGCCCGTTCTTCCTGCTGCTTTTTATAATTTTCAAAATCCGCTTTGCACCGTTTCCAACCGTCTAAGTATTCAGCTACCTGTTTTTGCAGTTCTTCGATTAATTTTTTTTGATCAGGAGATTTTTTCTTAGAGGTATCCATAATTATTTTTCATTGGCCATTTATCATTTGCCATTCATTTATCATTTGTCATTTATCATTGTGGTTTAGGGAACCTGCAATGGTAAATGCTTAAATGAAAAATTAATGAAAAATGAAAAATGAGAAATGGTAAATTATTCTATCACTTCCTGTGTTTCTTTTCCAAAAAATCCGTTACCTGTTCGATTATTGAAATGTTTTTCTTGTATTCCATTCTTTTCGGTCCTAAAATCGCCACTATTCCTTTCTCTCCGTCAGGCAGGGTACACTGGGAAATAACTATAGCACAATCGCCAGACTCTGTAAACAGATTTTCTTTGCCGATGAATGTCTTGACTTTTTTGGGCCGCAGATCCTTGGCAAGTTCGGTAATATTTTCATCCAAGTAATCCAGTACTTCGGCGATCTGGCAGACTTCGTCAATATTTTGAAAATCTGGTTGGGTTAGGAGCTGTTTAATCCCGGATTCAAAATACTCTTTTTCGTTGACGAGCCCGGTTATCGCGAGATTGTTGGAAAAAGCGGCCAAGAGCTTGGCTAAAGTTCTGGCCAACATTTTTTCCCGCAAGCGCAACTTCAACAACTCTCCTTCCAATTGTTTCTGCTCCTCAAAATCCATTCGCTGAAGCCTTTTTTCGGTTACGTAATTAACAAAAAAACGGTAGCCTTTGTCGGTAGGCATCCGACCGGCAGAAATGTGGGGCTGGTACAAATATCCCTCTCTTTCCAACTCGGACATGACATTTCGGATGGTGGCGGAACTCATCGGCAACTTGTGCCGCTCCATCAATTCTTTAGAGCCGACCGGTTCGGCCGACCTGACGTATTCCTCGATAGTAGCAATTAGAATTTGTTGTTGGCGTTGGGATAACATATGGCTTGTAACTTGTAACTTGTAACGCAAGAAGATTCCAGTCTTTAACTTTTTGGGTTATAAGTTCTATTTTTCAAACCCGACTCCAAATCTATTTTACCCCGATTTCTACATTTTTGACAACCAGTTGCCAAAAATCTTTATCTTGTGTTAGTTTGGTTATATCTGATGCACCTTGTGTTGAAAAGGAGGAAACATGAAAGAAGAGGATGTCTCCGTGAAGATAGTCAAAATCAAAGTGTGTGAATTCCATAAAAAATTGGAAGCATGCACAGTGAAAGATCTTCTTAAGGGCGGAGTCGTCGACTTGAGCTGTTTCAACTGCACTCTGCTTTGCGCTTTTCGAGAAGTTGGCATAGAAAACCTGGCACAGGTCGCCAAAATAGGCAATGTCGATATAATCCCAACCTGTTGTGACGAACGTGGTTTGCAAGAAAGGAAAAACGCTTCATGAGTTCTTATCCGGTCGGAACGGTGCTGATTGGCAAAGAAAGGGTGGAAGGTTGCCAGAGAGACGGTGTTGTGCGTCCCTGCGACGCGGGAATGGAGTGCATCATGCATTGCTTATTCAGCGGGGTTTCAGCGGAAACCGCCTCAAAACTGGCAAAGATTTACAGTTACGAAACGAAACGGTAAGAAACAGGAGCAAAACATCAGGAGGTGCTAGATGTGCTTTTCGGTAAGATGTGATCACTGCGGGAAAGAATTCTGTTTGAAAGAAACAAACGGATTTTGCGAGGAGTGCGCCGATAAGGACAAAGAAAGGATAATAGGCGCAAGAGGCCTTTGTCCGGACGGGGTAAAACAGCTTGAAGCGGATAAAGGAGACCCTGAAAAGATGGAAGTTTGGTATGAGAAAATGAGAGTGACCGCGCAAAGTGTTCAGGCGACGCGAATGTAGGGTTGGATACCCCAACATGTTGGGTGTCGAGGCTTAAGACTTATCATAGTCAAAGCTACCGGCACCCTTTTTTTATTTCTCTTCTTTTTCTTTCTCTTCGAGGAGAATAATGCAAATCAAGCTATAAACTGCCATGTCCATCAAAGTGTCTTTCATAGTTTCGCCGACCATGTCGGGATTGCCTTTTGCCAGGCTTAGCAAGCGGTTCCATTTATCCCCCATGCGGACCAAAGTTCCTTTCCAAGCGGGGATGTCGAATTTTTCCGACTCCCTGATGTTGGAAAAATGGTCTTGGCCCACCGTATAATTGGCATTTTTTCGCGAATGCAAATCCGCCATTTCCTCGAGCAGTTGGTAAAATTTAGGATGGCCTTTTCTTGCCATCTTGCCAGCTTCCGGCTTTGCACTTTCCGGATTTTCGGAATTTATAATGGGATACTTTTCGTCCATTTGTATATTCGTTAGGTTATTAGCTCTTTTTGCCGTGGCATTTCTTATATTTTTTACCACTTCCGCAGGGGCAGGGATCGTTGCGGCCGACCTTAGGAAGGGTTTTATTCAGGGTAACAGTTTTCGTGTTGGAAGAATCATTTTCTTCTTTTTCTTCTGCGAATCCGGTCGGTTCTTCCGGTTGAGAATAGCGCGCTTGAGCTAAACGCTTCTGAACATCAGAGGTTTGCTCTGCCGGTGGTTGTTGGTTTTGTTGCGGTTGGCGTACAAACTCTAATTTAAACAAAGTACTGATTGAGTCCTCCTCGATATTACGCAAAAGCTGTTCAAACATACGGAATCCTTCCTGCTTGTATTCCACCAAAGGATCGCGCTGGCCGTAGCCGCGCAGTCCGATTCCTTCTCGCAGGTACTGCATATTGTCCAAATGTTCCATCCATAGCATATCAATAGTGCGAAGCATAACCGCTCTTTCCACTTGGCGCATTTGATTGGCGCCGATTATCTCTTCCCTGTCTTGATATCTTTTGTTTACCCGGCCTGTTAAAAACTTGGTAATTTCTTCTTTCTTTGCTCCATCTAAAATATCAGTTCGTTTGTAAGTATTTTCTATCTCGGACAAAATTTCTGCTTGTTCCTGCGAAGAAAAGCCGAATAATGCTCGGATGTTTTCGCTGATTTCTTTAAGGTTCCACTCTCCTCCTTCTCCGGTAGTGAGGGCGTGAAAATCAATTATCCTATGAATTATTTTTTTAACTGAGCTTTGGAGTTTTTCGGTGAGTTGAACGCCCTTGATCAGAAGTTCTCTTCTTCTCTGGTAAATAATTTCCCTCTGTTTGTTCATTACGTCGTCGTAATCAAGAACATGTTTTCGAATATCCAGGTTGTGGCCTTCGATTTTACCTTGGGCTTTCTCAATCGATCGGCTCACCATGCCGTTTTCTATCGGTTCATCATCAGGAATGCCTAAAGTGTCCATCATATTTTTCACCTTGTCCGAGCCGAATCTTCTCATTAATTCATCTTCCATAGAAACAAAGAATTGGCTGCTGCCGGGATCGCCTTGCCTTCCCGATCTTCCCCGCAACTGGTCGTCGATTCTTCTGGCCTCGTGCCTTTCTGTACCCAGAATATGCAATCCGCCAAAGCTCTGGACATTTTCTCCTAATTTAATGTCGGTTCCTCGGCCGGCCATATTGGTGGCGATGGTCACCGATCCTTTTTGACCCGCGTTGGCGATAATCTGAGCTTCCCGTTCGTGGTTCTTGGCGTTTAATATCTCGTGTTTTACACCTTCGCGATCCAAGTATTTTGAAAGAACTTCTGATTTTTCAATCGCAATAGTACCGATTAGCACCGGTTGTCCTTTCTGGTTTCTTTCTTTAACGTCTCGGGCGACCGCCATATATTTTCCTTTTTCATTCTTGAAAACTTTATCAGGCATGTCATCGCGGACCATTGGCTGATGGGTTGGGATGGAAACTACTTCTAATTTATAAACCTTACTGAATTCTTCGGCGCTGGTCATTGCTGTTCCGGTCATACCGGCCAGTTTTTTGTAAAGGCGAAAGTAATTTTGAAAAGTTATAGTGGCGAGCGTTTTGCTTTCTTTCTGCACAGTAACGCCTTCTTTGGCTTCCAAAGCCTGGTGTAATCCTTCCGAGAAACGCCGCCCCGGCATCAGTCTGCCGGTAAATTCGTCTACGATAATCACTTGGCCGTCTTTTACTACGTAATCCTTGTCCAATTTAAACAAAACTTGGGCGCGCAAAGCTTGTTGGAGGTGGTGGACATGGGCTACTCCTCCTTCTTGGTATAGGTTTTCCACTCCTAGCGTCTTTTCAATTTTGTGAATGCCTTCCTCGGTAAGAGTGACTGCTCGCATTTTTTCGTCAACATTGTAGTGGTCATTTTCCTTGAGTTCAGGTACCATACGGGCGAATTGGCGGTAAAGTTGAGTGGATTCTTCGTCGGCAGCGGAAATAATAAGAGGGGTCCGCGCTTCGTCAATGAGGATGCTGTCCACTTCGTCGACGATAGCATAATTCAAATGACTCTCAATTTTACTGGCCATCTTAATATCTCTAATCTGAACCATTTCTTCTAAAGTCTGGACCATATTGTCTCTTAGATAATCAAATCCAAACTCATTATTGGTTCCATAAGTAATGTCCGCTTGGTAGGCTTCCCGTCTCGAAACTTCCTTCAGGTTTTGGTATTCGATACTGACTTCACTGGCATCCGGTTTTACGTTAGGCTCATAAATAAAAGACTTGGCATGCTGGATACAGCCGGTTGAGACGCCGAGTTTATAAAAAATGGCTCCCATCCAGTTAGTGTCTCTTCTGGCCAGGTAGTCGTTAACAGTGATAACATGAACACCTTTTTGGGTAAGAGCATTGAGATAGGCAGGCATCGTTAAGGCGAGAGTCTTTCCTTCCCCAGTTTTCATTTCCGCTATTTTCCCATGGTGGAGGACAATTCCTCCCATAATCTGAGTATCAAATGGTCGTTGTCCCAAAGCTCTTATGGCAGCTTCTCGCGCGGTAGCAAACGCCTCAGGCAATATATCGTCTAAAGTTTTTCCTTCCTTTAATTTTTTCTTGAATTTCTCCGTTTGCGCTGCCAGCTCTTCGTCGGACATTCTCTTAATTTTCTTTTCCCACTGATTCACTGCTTCAACCAAAGGATGAAGTTTTTTTACGGTTTTGGCGTTCGGGTCGCCGAATATTTTGTTGAGATAAGTATCTAAAAAAGCCATATTATTATATAAAGTTCAAAGATTCAAAGCACAAAGTAAAAATAAAGAACAAAAATATCAAAAGTAATAAAGTGATCAGACTTGAAACTTCCGGATGCGATTTATTCTTTGTATTTTGTTCTTTGCCCTTTATTTATTCTTTGTACTTTGCAACTTTGATGTTTTGCGTTGCTAATCTGTCTGCACTCCTATATCGATCCTACTCTCCACATTGGGTACGGTTTTGCGGAAAGGCGGCCAGAAAGTCACTTTTATGTCCTCGATATTTTCCAGGTGGCTGAAATGTTCTCGCAACGCTGATTCGTTGTAACCGACAATACTCTTTTTGTCAAAAACCTTGGGCGAGAGTTTGGCGTTAAACAATCCTTTTGATTCTACTTTCAAAACCGCTTTTTTATTTTCCAAATCGAGTTCAGAAAGAGAATAAGTAAAGCTGTCCGGTTCATTTCTTACGAATTCCTCATTGGCTTCACCTAAAGTTTTGATTTTCTTTTCGGCAATCGATTTCAAATCATTTTCATTAATCGTTACTCCTTGAACCTGGATTTTCAATTGGACTTCAAAACTTTCCGCTTCCGATCCAGCTTGCACGGAAGCTTTTTTGTCTAGGTAAGTGTAATGGGCACTATCGTCCTTAATAATATTTCCTGAGTCCAGTCCTTTGTTCATTTCTTCTAGCGTTTGTTTAAACATCTTTTTTGCTAAAGTGCCGTAAGCATTTTCTAGGTCTTCATTAAGTACAATTTTGGCTTCCCGGATTCCCCCCTCGATTTTAGCCGTATTTTCCGCCCACAAGTTATCCCTCATGTACTGGTTGTCCAGGTTTAGAAACTCTAGTTTGCCGGGAGGTAAATTTCCCTTGGCTCCTTTGGCAGTGGCGATTACGTCAACGGTACGACTTTGTTTGGGGGGCAAAAGCACTCTGTCGACAGTGGTAAAGGTTACGTCGTTCGGAGCGCCGATCGGATGAAGGGGAGCTCCTTGACGGACACCCTGGACATACGGTGAATTATTGTGAATCAGCACTTTCCCTCTGGCAAATTCATCGATTTTTTTTGACAAAACTTCAATGTCCTTTTGGTTTCCGTTGGCTTCTCGGATTTTAATCTGCCCCGGGAGCAATCCTTTATCCAAGTCTGGATAGTTTAGATTACCGTCAACCGTTACTTCGGTTGAAACGGATTTAATGGAACTTTTGGGCAGTATATTTATGGAAGCGCGGGAGAGAGCGGAATAGAAGACTCCGGCTCCAACCACTATGCATACCAGCAAGAAAATAAAAATAAATTTACGGAAAGGCACGCCGGCATCATAAGGACCAAGGTTCTCCATGGAATTAGTTTATTGTTTTTTAAGACTGTATTTTATGATAAAGTGAAGAAATGAAAAATCAAATTTTAGAATTCGAGTCCCAATGGAAAATGGTGAATGAAAAATCTAACTCTTTCCTATCGATCGAAGAAGCTCTTTTACTGCTTCAGACAGCGTAGGGGGCAAATCTGGCGATTGGGAAATAGCTGTTTGAATTTCCGAGGCGCGGTATCCGAGATTTTTGAGCGCTCGGTAAAGATCGTCCGGGGAATATTGGGTGAAATCTTTTTTCTTTTTTTCACTTCCGTCGACCCAGTTTGCCATTTCCGGCAGTTTTTCTTTTAGCTCAACCAATATTCGGTCGGCTGATTTGGCGCCGATCCCTTGGGCTTGTTGTAAAACAGTGACTGGCTCCTGGCCAAGGGCTATCCGCCTTAATCTGGCCGGAGAAAAACTGTTCAAAATGTTGATGGCGGCTTTCGTTCCGACTCCTCGGCAATCGAGAAGCAGTAAAAAAGCCTCTCTCTCAACTTTGTCCGCAAAACCAAAAACTTCCCATTTGTTTTCGGAAATGTGGAGGTGAGTGTGCAAAGAAATAGTTTCCGGTGTTTCTCTTTTAAACTTTCCTGTTGTATTTTGGGTGGCGATAACTTTCATTCCTACTCCCCCTACTTCCACGACTAAATAAGAATCGCCGATTTGAGTTAGCGGACCTTTTATATATTCCAGCATAAATTTGTCAGGAGTTATACGATTATGAATCCAGTATCGTTATTTTCTGACAATCGACTCCGATTGTTTTTTTACTAACGTCGGGAGCCCTTTTTCTCCCATCCGGTTGAAAATGATTTTGTGAGGTCCGTCGAAGAATTCGCGGATGAATTTGTCGAACATATTTAAACGATACTCGTATTCTTCTAATGAAAAGGTAATAAAACGCAATTCCCGGCCAATTTCCGCCTCCACTTCCTTAATAACTTCGCCTAGTCTATTTTTATTTATTCCATCGCCCACTATTAAAATATCCGCCCTAGTCTTAAGGTTATTAGCTAAAATACCGGTTACCAGGATAAGCTTGACGTGGCCGGTTTTGTAAAGTTTGTCGAAAGATCTCAGCTGGGGAAAAATAGTACATTTCGCAACAATTCTTTTTAATTCTGGATAGAACGGGTTTTCTCTATTCAGAAAAAAAATAAATTTGCTCATTGCTTTTCTTTTTCTCACTATGCCGGCTTTTAGCAAAAGATCCAGTTCCCCTTTAATTCTCCTTTGATCTACTTGCAATTTTTCCTTTAGCTCCTGGGGAGAAACTTTCACGCCAGGATTGAGAATAAAAAATTTTACCAGTCTTGCCCGACCTTCACCTCCAAGAAGCAATTCGAGAAAATCGCTCATCTTAAGTTTAGAAAGTTTAGAAAGTTATAAAGCTTGGAAAGTAGCTTTACAAGAGGATATCTGTTTCTTTACAAGCTTTGTAACTTCTAAATTTGGAGCTCTTTTTTGTTTATCAAACAATTACGGTTTGAGCAAAAAAACGACTTGGGCAACATTGTATCCCCAGTGAAGCAGAGTGCTGGCAATCAGCCATTGAAAGTAAAATTTTTTCTGCTCTTTCGCTAAGTATTTGGCAATAAAGAATCCGCCGATTAGAAAGGCGGAGTGTACCAATGGAAGCATAGCTGAGTTCCATCTAAAAGGGACTGTTCCTAGTAAAATATATATTTCGGCCAGTCCGAACCCGATGCCGGTTCCAACGATTGCCCACGTGTTTCCCCACTGGTCCAAAATTCTTTTGGCAACGGTAACTTTAGTTGTTTCCTCCAATAAAGCCGGAATGAGTAGAATAATCAGTAGAAGAGGATTCTCGGCGAGAGACAAGGGCGGTTTGCCCAAAATACTTAATATGATTTCAAGCACGACGGCAATAAATAAGGCGACGATACCTCCGATGACGCCAGCAAGGAAACTAACAATACTTTGCATAAAAGGTTTCAAATTAATGTTAATTATAAATAAAAATATTAATATTATTATATCATTTTACTCTTAAAATACCCTGACTCGAAAATGATAAATGAACAATGGTAAATTAATGATAAATGGTAAATGGAAAATGTAAAATAATTTGATGCTATGGACGGTTTTTATCTCGGTCCCTTTTATGTATACACTTGGGGTTTGACCGCGGCAATCGGGGTGCTGGCGGCAACTTTTTTAACAGAGAAAAAGATAAAAGGGAGCAGGAATGGAAAAGCGGAAATTAAGATGGAAATCGATAAATTCTGGAATTTGGCAATATTGTTGATTGTCTCAGTTTTTCTTGGTTCTCGGATTTTATATATCCTTGAAACCTGGAGTTATTACGTTTCTACTCCGTTTAAAATTTTCCATCTTTGGGAAGGCGGTTTTTCATTTTTTGGCGGAGCTTTAGGAGGAATTCTCGCCGGTTACATCTGGGGCAGAATTAATAAAATAGACTTTTTGTATCTGGGATGGATTTTTACTCCAGCTTGGCTCTTCGGAATGTTCTTTGGCCGGTTAGGTTGCTTTATGATTCACGATCATTTGGGCAAGGTAACCACGTTGCCTTGGAGCGTTTGGGTCCAAGGGGCCTATCGTCACGAGCCAGCGTTGTACGAAGCGATTTGGTTATTGTTAGTCGGAGTAGGATTGTGGATGTGGGAAAGAAAAAATAGTCAGTGGACAGTTGCTAGTGGTCAGTTTTTATTTCCTATTTCGTTGCTCTTATATTTTATTGGAAGGTTTTTTATTGACTTCACTCGTGCGGATGATCCGCTTTTTTACTCCTTTACTCTCGCCCAGTGGTTGTGTATGGCGGGTATTATTTGGGCGATATTATTTTTTCAGATCCTCGCTTTCAGTAGAAGTAGGAACGGAGGTTGATTTTTTCTTCATATCAGCGGCCCAGGACGGTTTCCAATTTTTCAAAAGAACATTAAGTTCAAAACTAATACTTTCAGGTGAAACGTAATTGGAAAGCGGGGACTCTACTTTTTCGTAGAATTTTGATTCTTCCAAGCTTTTCTTGAAGGCTAGGAAAGCATTCCGGCTTTTGGCGGCTCCCTCTATCCTTACCCATCCCGGTTGGCTGACGGTGGTTTCAAAGCTGGAAAGTACTACTCCTTGGGGAGCGGCTCCGGACAACTCGCCGAGGACTTCACTAAAACGGTATTCTTTTTGGACGGACTTATCCACTTTTGCAGAGAGTGCTCGCAATTCTTTGAATTGCTCGTTCATTTTATTTAGTTCAAAAAGCTTTTTGGAATCAATATCGTTCTCCAGTCTCGCCGTGATGTTTTTTTCTTCTTGATTGATCCGCCAAAACAAAACTCCGCCTGCCATCCAGAGCAAAACCAGTAATGCCGAAAGAATCAATACTACTTTTTTAATCGTATCCCCTAAGGTTTGATAACTCAGCTTCTCTTTGGCTTCCGGAGGCAAAAGATTGGGGGAAATAACAGTCCTGTTGTTTACCTGTTTCTGTTCTGCCATGAATATTTATTATTTTAGCGTATTGAAAGAATACCCAATATCTAATACCCAATATCTAATGAAATTTTCAGTAGAAAACAACCTCTTAATCCCTTCAACATTTCATTTAGTGTTTCATTGGTAGTTAGAAGTTAGGTATTGGATATTCTAGAGCTCTCCTTCCAGTTTTCGCAAAGCCAATCCTATCGCAATATTATATTCCTCCTTTTCTTCTTTCGCGTAGGGACAGTTGGCCGGCCAAATTTTTGGACTCCAATCTGATTGCCATTCTACAGGAACTCCAACTTCTTTTTCTAAAAACTTATCAAAAGCATTCCATTTGCTAAGTTTCTCCCCCGTAAGCAAAATTCCTCGAAGGCTCTTTCCTGTTTTGTTCTCAAAAAATGACATAGCGCTTCCGATATCTTTTTTTAAAGCTGAAAAGGGCATTGCAGTCGCTTCAATGAGTTTTTTCCCAAATTCGTCATTGAAATTCCAGCCAATTTTTTGGCGGTATTTTTCCGAGTCTTCCCGGGTTATTTTAAAAGTACTCTCGATGTCCGAATCGAATTTTTCGCTGCAATTTTCTGTTGTAGTACTCAAGGTTACAACTCGGGAGTCAAACGCGATTATGTGGGTGTAGTGCTCCCGCAAATTAAGAATCATGATAGGAATATCCGCCGAAGGGAAAGATTGGGTTTGGGAAAGACTCCTGACTAGAGCGGTTGATTCTGACTCGATTACGACCGGGATCAAACCTGATTCTTCCAGTGATCCCACCAGGTCATCGACAATATTTTTTAACGCCGCGGCCAAAAGAAGAGATTCTTTTTTTTGACCGGCCACTGAATTTGTCTGGGTGTTGTCAACAGGCAAAGGCTCCCATGCAAGATAAACTTTATCAATCGGCAAGGGTATATTGCTTTCTGCTTCCCATTTGAGGGCTTCGTCAATTTCGTTTTTTTCTAAGTGGGGCGTCTGAATTACTCTGGAAAAAGCGAGCTCCTCAGCTAAATTAACGATTACATAGGGAGATTTGGATGGGTTGGGGAAAGTTTTGCTGCGCAACTGTTTTATGGCGTCCTTGAATGCTTCATGATTCTTTACTAATGGAAAACCGTTGTCCACTACGTTGGGCGACAAGTCGAGTTTTCCTATTCGAGAAATTCTCCAATTACTCTTGTTGCCTTCAATCTCAACATACCGCATATGTCTTTCGGTAATATGAAATCCCCAGGAATTTTCTATTTTGCTTTTAAATAAGTTGAACATTTGTTTTGTTCCTGTTTTTTATCCAGATTGATTGAAGTGAAATTGAAAATTATAAGTTCCAAATAGCACCAAGCACTGAATTTTAACTTTAAAACTTGAAATTTAGAATTATTTGGATCTTATAATTTTCAATTTATCTTTCTTTATCTATCTTTGATAGTATCTCTTCCACTGCCATTGCGTTCTGCTGTCCTTCATCGTAAATAAACTGCAGCTTCGGAATGTATTTTAAAGTAATTTTTTGCCCCAGGCTTTTTTGCCAACCGCGTGCTTTACCATTGAGAAATTTCTTGGCGTCTCCTCTGAATTTTTCCGGCATTACTGTAAAAAACACTCTGGCATGTTGCAAATCTCCACTAGTTTCGACTTTAGTGAAGCTTAAAATAATGTCATCTTTATTTTTTTGTTCGATCCTCTCGCGCTGGGAAAGACTGTCTAGCTCGCGCAGGAGCAAAGAATTAACTTTATCCAGGCGGTTGAAAGGCTGGTTGCTTTTCATTGTAACACTCTTAATTAAATTATTTATTGCTATATTAGTATATTTTTATTTAAATGTATTGAATTTATCATTTGACATTTGTCATTTATCGTTAATTTAGCATTGGCCAGGTAGTATTTTTTTAAATGAAAAATGAGAAATGACAAATGAATGAGAAATGGAAAATGAAAAATGGAAAATTTTATTTTTGCCTTTACTATTTTTCTGTATTATTTTGGTAATAATCTACGATTTAGCAATTAATTTATAATCAATTACGAAGATATGGCACATAGAAAAGCAGGCGGTTCGACTCGCCTAGGACGGGACAGTATTTCAAAAAGATTAGGGGTTAAAATATTCGGCGGACAAACAGTATCCGCAGGGAACGTAATTATTCGTCAGCGAGGAAGCAAATTCCGCGCTGGTAAGAACGTAAAAGTTGGCAAAGATGACACACTTTACGCGGCGGTCGGCGGCATTATTACTTTTGCAAAAAGAAAAAGAACCGGTTTTGATGGAAGAACCAAAAGGACGGTAGTGGTGGCGGTGGATGCTGCTGAAAAGTAATTTGAAATTTTCAATTCGAAGTTTGAAATGAATTTTCAAATTTTTGAATTTCAAATTTCAAACTTCAAATTTATAAACAAAAATGAACAAATATAGAAAAACAACTAAGCTGATAGTATTGGCAGCATTATTAACGACCAGCGCTTTGCTGCTGAGCGGTTGCGGCTGTGCCACGGCTCCCACTCCTGTCGTCGACCAAATCACCATCTGGGGCACTTGGGACGACTCGGACGTTTACCAAAAAATTATTTCCGATTTCAAAAGAGAACACGGCAACGTTAAAAATATCAATTACAAAAAATTTCCTTGTAATGAGGCCGAATGCCAGGATTATTTAAGAGAAGTGGTTCAAGGTTTGGCCGCCGGCAACGGACCGGATATTTTTATGGTCAATAACACCTGGATTCCCGCCCAAAAGGACAAAATGCTATCTCTCGACGAAGTCAATGCCAAACTGGAAGAAGCCGGCAATGAAAAAATCATGACTCTTCGGGATTACGGAGAGACATTTATGCCGGTGGCAAAAAAAGATTTAGTTTCCAAAGATAGCGACGGAGTGGAAAGAATCTACGGAGTTCCTCTTTGGATCGATACTTTGGCGGTTTTTTACAACCGCGACATGTTCAATATGGCCGGCTTAGCTCCTCCCCCCAAGAACTGGACTTGGCAGCAAATTACTCCCCAAGGCGCCAGTTTCGAATCTTACGCCTCAAAAATGACCAGTATCGACCAGTATGGCACCATCAAAAGAGCGGGTGCAGCCATTGGATATGGTAAAAACGTTGATCGGGCGCCTGATATACTTTCCGTGCTGATGATGCAAATGGGAAGCCCGATAGTGGATGAAAGCTGGTCCGCGGTCTTCACCAATCGGATCGCTTCGAGCGACGGGAGCTATTTCTCTCCTGGAGAAGCGGCGCTGGCTTTTTATACGAATTTTTCCAGCAAGTCGCAAACTTCTTATACTTGGAATAAGGAAATGTGGAATTCAGTCGATCTTTTCTACGCCGGGCAGGTTGGGATGATGATAAACTACTCCCACCGTATCCAGACAATCCAGGCGAAAGCGCCCAACTTGAACGTAGGGATTGCCCCGCTCCCGCAGGTCAGAGAGAACGTCAAACCAGTCAACTTCGCTTCTTATTGGGCGATGGCAGTTTCCAAACAAGCCGCTACCCAAGATCAGAAAGCGATCGAATGTTGGAATTTCTTGAAATTCCTTACCGACAAAGACCAGTCGGAAGCTTATGTGACTCAAACTCATCGGGTTTCCCCTAGATTGGATCTTATCGAGAAGCAAAAAGAAGACCAATGGCTCGGAGTTTTTGCTGACCAAGCGCTTTCGGCAAACAGCTTTCCTTCGGTAAACAACGCGAGAATCAGTAAAATTTTTGAAGACGCGATCAATGCCGTGAGGGACAAGGGAATTTCTCCCAACGAAGCGATTACTATTGCTGCCCAGCAAGTTTCCCAGGAAGGCGCCGACTTGGCGAAAAAAATAAAAGGGCTGGACTACTAAAGCATAGCGAAGTGAATCAATCTTGATAAAATGAATAAAAAAATCGATCCAAAAATTGCGGCAACAGTTATTTTATTAGTATTGCTTGTTGCCGGGTGGTTTATTTTTTGGCAAGTTAGCCGGCTGATTGCACCATTAGACAGAACTAAAAATCAACAAAATATTTTTGAAACCAACAAAGAAAGTCTTTCGCCGGATGTTTCTGTTGATAAACCAGGAATAGCTAATCCGGCTTCGGTATATTGCGAAAAGCAGGGAGGAAAATTAGAAATCAGGACCGCTCCCGACGGGAGTCAAAGCGGTTATTGCATGTTTGCCAACGGCAGTAGTTGTGAAGAATGGAAATATTTTCGGGGAGAATGTACGCCGGCGGGAAAAGATAATATTCAAAGCAATCAAGCAAAAAAGACAACTTTGAAAAAAATTAGCAAGGGGGAGCGGTATACCAGTTACGAGGGAAGCATAACTGTTTCTGGAAGATACGAGGAATATAATCCCGAAACCATGTTGGGCGGGATTTTATGTTTTTCCGCTGATAAAAAGACTGGCTATCTGGTTCCCCGCGAACCGGATTTTTGGGGTCCGGGCGAGCCTGATACCCGTAATCCCTGGTTTTGTTTCTCTGATCAGGCAGAGGCTAAGAAACTTTTTGGGATTAACGACAAAGCAATTTTTCAGGACAAAACAGTGGAATGCGTGAGCGGTCCGGCCACTGTTACGGTCTCTCACTACGTTACTGACAAATTAGAATCGGAGACTTATGACAAGGCGCAGTTGGACAAAATAATTTCTTTCCAAAAATACTCTACTAATAATTGCGGACAATAAGAACGTCCAAAGAAAAAAGACCGAGGGTCCTCGTGGACTTCGGTCTTTGTGTTGTGGTATTCAGTTGTTTCACTCTGCTGAGTCGTTGTACTCTCCCGTAAAAACGACTGGTAAATCTTTTGTCCTCCTTTTCTCGATAGTACCGACTTCGAAAGCATTTTCGTCTTCCAAAGGTCTTCCGCCGTCGCAAGCAATTGAAATAAGCATAACCCCGTTATTGAAAGTCCGGTCCATGTCGCTTTTGGGAACTTTGCCTTTTTCTTGGATGAGCCGGAAAATCGGCGGCCTCTGCCATGAATTCTTGTCGATAACCATTTTGAGGTGTTTCGGCAGGATTCTAGGAGGGTTCTCGACTAGTCCGCCTCCCGTTATGTGGGCGTGGCCTGGAAAATGAACCCCTGAACTTCTCGCTTTTTCGATTTCCTTGATCCAAATAGGCGTAGGTGCCAGCAACACTTCAGCAAGCGACCGATTGCCTAAATCAACATAGTTCCGACTCAGCTTTCTTCGAACCTTCGAGGGGCTGTCGTTCAGGCCAAATACTTTTCTGATGAGCGAAAAACCATTTGAAGCCGGCCCATTCGATGGCCAACCGTACACTTTTTGGCCGGTTTCAACAGGACACCACGCTTCGGGAAAACGGGGATCGGGAGGATTGGGAAAACCGATTACAAACGTAACTAAATCAACCATCCAATCGTAGAGGAAGAAATTCGGCATTTCGGCCGTTTCTCCCCCTATGAGCTTGCAACCTGCCAATTGGCAACCCTGAATCACACTTTCGATTATCTTTATGTGCTTTTCGGGATTCAGCTTGCCTGTCGCGAAATAGCCCAGGAGATAAGCGGGTTTCTCACCGTTTACGTAAGTATCCACCGCAGACATTGCTACGGCATCTTGGCCGATTCCTCCGTACATTTCCATGAGTGCGGCCAGCATGAGTTTTGTGCCGACTCCGTCGGTCGAAGAGCTAAGATATCTTTTATCGGGTGGTATTATCCCTCTGCCGGCAAATCCATTGATTTCTTTGGCTGAATCCGGCCAAGCCTGCCCGACTCTTTCCCTGATCATCGCAATGAATCTGTCGGCCTCAGATATGTTTACTCCTGCGTCTTCATAAGTTAATCCTTTTGCTGTCATTTTCTCCTCCTTTCATTAGGCGCAGCCGAAACTAAGGCATTGGTCCAAACAGTAATCTTCGGTTACTGTCGGTCTTTGGTTGGGGGAACAAGTCTGAAGAATCATCTGCTGATTCAGGTCGGGAACGATCTCTTCGTAACAACAACGGAAATCCTCGTCCGCGTCAAGCATAGACTCGTAGGCCTTGATGATGGCTTGGCATTCTCCGACGCAAAACTTCATCGGATAAACCAAAGAGCAATGGTCGGTGAAAATATCTTGGCAACACCCCGATTCACCCAGCAGTCTGGCAACTGTCACGATCCTGTTGCAGATCTCAAGCAAAATCGGGTCATTATCCTTATTCTTCAAACGGTAGAGGTGGATTCCATTGACCAAATGATCCCAGCAATTGTGTCGAAATCTCACAATAACTGGAGTAGTGTCGAAATCATCATCTATTCTATTCATAGTTGCTCTCCTTTCGATGTTTTTGATATATTTTAAAGAACAAGAGCCGGGTTTTGGCCCGACTCCTCCTTGTATTTGTAATCCCCCTTTGGGTTTCAAGCTACCAGAGAATTATAAAAAGACAACTTATTCGAAACTTTCGATGATTTCGGAAATTTCGCCTTCCATAATCTTGTCCAAATTGTGCCAGGATTTTTTAAGCCGGTGGTCGGTTATGCGGTTTTGGGGAAAATTGTAGGTGCGGATTTTTTCCGAACGCTCTCCGGTTCCCACTTGGGACGAGCGCAGGTCTTCCCTTTCTTTATGTTTTTTTTCTTCTTCGAAGGCGAGCAACCTGGCGCTTAAGACTTTCATGGCTTTGTCTTTGTTTTTGTGTTGGGATTTCTGATCCTGACAAGAAACAATTATTCCGGTAGGAATGTGAGTGATGCGGATGGCCGAATCGGTTTTGTTGACGCTCTGTCCGCCTGGTCCCGACGAGCGAAAAGTATCGATTCGAATATCATTCGGGGCAATGTTTACTTCGGTTATTTCCGCTTCCGGCATAACCGCAACCGTGATGGTGGATGTATGGATCCGACCATTTTTTTCGGTGCTGGGAATTCTTTGAACCCGATGGACGCCGGATTCGTTTTTCATAAATTTATAAATATTACGGCCGCTGATAAAGGCAATGACCTCCTTATATCCTCCTACTTCACTGCGGTGATGGTTCAAAATCTCAATTTTCCAATCGTGATTTTGGGCGTACAAACTGTAAGCGCGAAAGAGATCTGCCGCAAACAAAGAAGCTTCGTCGCCTCCCGCTCCAGCGCGGATTTCCAAAATCGCGTTCCGGCTGTCGTTCGGATCAGGCGGAACGAGCGCCCTCTTAATTTTATTTTCTAAATTCTGGGCTGATTCCTTAAGTTTTTCGTTATCCTCTTCCAACATTTGTTTGAGGTCCAGGTCTTCTTCCTCCCCATCCAATAGTTTTTGGTTTTCCGCAATGTCGGCCTCGATTTTTTGCCAATTTTCCATGTCGGCAACCAATTCTTTCACTTCCCCGTAGCGTTTTCCCAAATCCCTCATTTGCTCAGGGTCGGAAGCGACGCCGGGTTTGTTAAACTGAGTCTCCAGCTCAGCTAATTCAGATTTTAAATCATTATACTCTTTTTCGAACATGAAAAAAATTTATCATTTTACATTAAACATTTTGCATTAATTTGTCATTTATCATTTTACATTTAAAATTGCTTTCAAAAATGAGAAATGGAGAATGGTAAATTAATGATAAATGATAAATGACAAATGATAAATGAAAAATTATATTTCGTTCACGGGCTTTCTCTTCCAATATTTATCCTGTCTAGTTAAATATTGCCAATCTTTTTTAGACACCAATGCTTCTACCGCTTTTTCCATGCGAAGTCCCTGAGAACCTTTTACCAGAATAACCTCGCCCTTTCCAATTAATCCGGGCAGTTTGTTGGCCAGGTGGGTGACGAGGCGGAAATGAAAAATCTTGTCTTTCGGAAACCCTAATTTTCTTAACTCTTTATGGGTGGTGGCGGTTCTTTTCCCCACCAAGATGACTTTGTTGGCAACTGGATTGATTAACTTTGCCAAATCTTTGTGGGCAGGTCCTTCGATTTCACCCAACTCCAGCATATCCCCTAAGATTATAGTCTTTTTCTTGGATTTAACCATCGCCAAAATTTCTAAAGCTGACTTAACTGAATTCGGAGCAGCGTTGTAGGTGTCGTCGATAATTATGTTGCCCCCCTTGCCTCTGACCAACTGCATTCTGCCCGGCAACGGTCGATATTCTTTCAATCTTTTGGCAATTTCCACCAAGTTCATACCGAGGTGGGTGCCGATTGCGGCGGCGGCCAAGGCGGATTGAACTTGAGTTTTACTGATGATATGGGGCAGCTCGATCGGTAAAAAAATAGTTTTATAATTAGCGCGAAAACTTATTCCTTTTGCCAAATTAACGCCCTCCCCCAGGTCTTCCGAAAAACCGATGCGGAAATCAGTGGCTTGAAAATCCGCTCCCGCCCGGAAGCCGTAAGTCATAACAGGTTTTTTAAAAAACTTGGCAAAGGATCGGAGATGGATATTGTCATAATTCAAAACGGCCAAACCGTCCGCGGGAATATTCTTTACGAGGACTGATTTTTCTTGCAAAATCTTTTTCTCGTCCTGAAAAAACTCCAGATGGGTCACTCCGATATTGGTTATTACGCCGATCTTCGGCGGAGCCAGCCTTACGAGATATTTCATATCTCCGGGATGGTCCACTGCCATCTCCAGGATTAGAATTCTCGGATAATTCTTGTTTTTATTCAAAGTACCGGTGAAGCCTTTAACAATCACAGCCAGCCATTTGATTAAACTCCCTCTAGGGTCGTCATCGCCGATAACTGCCAGAGGCAAACCGATTTCATTGTTTAAGTTTCCCAAGCTTTTTCTGACCTGGAACCGGTTTTTCAAAACGCAAAAAATAGCTTCTTTAGTGCTTGATTTTCCTACGCTGCCAGTTACTCCAATGATCAGAGGCTTGTTTTTTGCGATAATATTCCGCGCGCACCAAGCGAGATAAGGAGTTAAAATCTTTTGGAGAAAAAATTGCTTCATGGGCATTCGTAAATCGTAAATCGTAAATCGTAAACCGGATTATGCACTACGTATTACGGTTTACATATTACGTATTACGCTATTTTTACCTTATTCCTACGCTTTTGGCAAGATAATCAAAATAATTGCCAGGAGGTCTATAGCGATTTGGAGAGGGAAACCAATTTTCCGTACCAGCATTTTTTTATTGTGGATAGTCTCGTGAAAAGCAAAAATTTGTTTCAATAGCTTATTCTTAGGGAGCAAAACATGCAATAAAGATAGTCCGTCCGGAATTACGCTAATTGTACCTCCCACGAACAGCCATATAATCATGCCGTAATTCACTCCGAATACTAGAAGAAGAACTGCCAGAATAGCTATCGGACCAGCTAACGCATCTATTGCTATGGAGGGGATTCTATTTTTAAGCTCTGAAGTGTCGTTTACGTATTCCCAATGAGGAATCATATCCAGAATAAAATGAAGGACTAACGGCAAAACAACTACCAATAAAGGAGAGTCAGTACAGCTGGCAACGGCGGTGCCGGTAATGAAATGAGTCGATAAAATCATGGCTTTTCTTGATTTATTTGCTTAGTTCTTCGCTTGCGCGAGGATAAATTTAAATCTATACTTAAAATCGTCATTATAATAAAATTTTTACCCAAAACTATGTTTCAGGATAACATTCAGGTTCTTCTCCAACAAATTTTAGTGTCTGAAATACTCGTCAAGATCGGACTCTCGACGGTAGTAGCTTTGCTAGGCTACTTAATTTTTTCTCGAATTTCTAATTATTGGCTACGGAATGTTTTGCAAAAGGTCGTCGACAACGGGAGTTTGAGAAAATCAAGGGAAAGACAAATAAAAAATTGGTCGCTCTTTATCGATAAAACCGGCGGAATTCTCATACTATTTATTTTAATTCTCACTATTTTGTCGGATCTTAACTATGATATCGCCCCCCTGCTTACTGGTGCGGGAATTTTGGGATTAGCGGTCGGCTTAGGGTCGCAGAACTTCATGAAAGACGTAATAGGAGGAATTTTTATTTTTTTGGAAGGTAATTATAGTGAAGGCGATACAGTTAAAATTGCCGGAGTTTCCGGAAAAGTTAAAAAAATCTACCTGAGAAAAACTATTCTTTATTCTAAGAAGGAAGAAACGTCCCATATCATACCTCATAGCGAAGTAAAAACTGTCTCCATATTGGTGCCTAAAAAAGTTAACCAGGATACTGTGGTAACAAAAGGCAAAAAAGAAACACCCTTGTCAAAGAAAAAAAGTGTGGTAAAAGGATAACTTGCACGTACTCAGATTACTGAGAGTCAGGACGCGATGACCGAATCATGAATAATGAAGCATGAATCATGATAAGTCTACAGTCTTGATTCTTGATTCATAATTCTTGATTCAAAAGTATTCGTAACCAGTACAATAAAAATAACCAATCGCGTGCGGCTCTTTTGGCAAAGAGATTTCATGGATGGATTATCCGCTGGCAACAAAAGGTGGCTTTTTTCTTGAAGCCCCACCTGAGGAAAAGGGCGGATTGGGGAAGAGTACAAATTACTCGATTTTTGGTGATTTTGTGCGCTTCTGCCGTTGCTTTTACAAATTTGGCCAGTAAACGTACGTTTAACTGGCTAAAATTGGAAACAGGGAGCAGCGATTCAGTGATTTTGGGCGATTATGAAACCGGCTCGCACCAAGTGTTTCATTCTCTGGCTTCAGCTCCGATTGCTGATGCTGCGGAGAGTATTTCGCCAGAGGAAATGAAACGGTTAGAAAAAGAAGGAGAAAAAGCTACTGTGGTGAACCAAGCCCTTGTCGGCATGACCAATCCGTCGCCGGAAGATATTACCGGCTCGGAAGAGGACGTTTACTTGTATACTGTCCAAGACGGCGATACCGTCGGATCTATTGCCGTAAAATACAAAATCAATTCCAATACTATTCGCTGGGCGAACGGTTTGGATAATGTAGACATGATCCATCCAGGAGACCAACTCTTTATTTTGCCGGTTTCCGGCGTGCGCACCGTAGTGAAATCCGGAGACACTGTCGAGAGTGTTGCGAAAAAATATAGCGGCAAAGTTGATGAAATTATCGCGTTCAACGATTTGCCCGCCACCGGCGAGCTGAAAGAAGGCGCGGAAATCCTTATTCCCGATGGGGTGGCTCCTGAACAAGCGCCCAGTAGCGCGACTATTGCTGGCCAGACCCCGACAACGACCGGCGGTGCCCCGACTGCTGTTTCTGGAGCGGATACTTCGCGCAAATTTAATAAATATTACTATTCAAGCGGTGCTCATAGTTTCCCTTGGGGTTGGTGCACTTGGTATGTTGCTTCCCGCCGGCACGTTCCTTGGGGAGGTAATGCGGGTACTTGGCTGTACCACGCTAAAGCTTACGGTGCCAATACGGGTAAAACCCCGAGAGTTGGAGCTATTATGGTTTCTGGTGAAAGCCGTTACGGCCACGTCGGTGTCGTGGAGAAAGTTAGCGGCGGTTCGTTTACTATTTCAGAAATGAACTATAAGGGATTCGGGGTTGTCAGTAAACGAACAATTAGCACCGGAGCCGGTTTTGTCAGAGGGTTTATTTACTAGATCCGTAATCCGTAAATCGTAACACGTAATATGTAGCTAGGATAATTTCCCAGCCAATTTCTCATTACGAATTACGTATTACGATTTACGAGTTACGGATTACGTCCTCTAAGTTGCCGAATAGCCGAAAAGGTGCTATTATATTTGTGAAAAAGAAGCTTCCGATTAAAAATACTCGCTATTTATGCCAGAATCTATTATAACTTTGCAAACTCTATCCTTTTTAATAGCTATTGTGGCGGGACTAACTATTCATGAGTTTTCCCACGCGTTTGTTGCCAATTATTTGGGCGATCCTACTGCCAAATACGAAGGACGTCTCTCACTGAATCCGATTAAACATCTTGATCCTCTGGGTACGGCGTTGCTTTTGATTTTCTTGTTTACTCTCGGTTTGGGCTTTGGCTGGGGAAAACCGGTACCGATCAATCCTTATAATTTGCGTCACAAACACGGCGAACTTCTGGTTAGTTTGGCTGGTCCTTTTTCTAACTTTCTGTTAGCGATTTTAGTGATTATTTTAGTTGCGCTTTTGCCACCCGTGTTGACTGCCGGTTGGAGCCAGGAGTTTTTTCGGCTGTTCAACACTGTTGTGTTAGTGAATATTATGCTGGGCGTGTTTAACTTATTACCCATTCCCCCCTTAGACGGCTCGAAGGTTTTGTTCAGTTTGCTTCCGGCGGGTCAAAGCGAGCTAAGAAATAATCTTGAAAAATATGGCTTCTTTATCTTAATCGCGGTTATATTTTTTGGGATAAGTTTTCTAGGATCCCTGGCGTATTTTGTGTACGAAGCTTTATTGCGCCTGGGGGATTTACTACACAAGGTAATTTACTAGATAATAAATTAAAAATTGAAAATTCTAAGACCCGAATAATTCTAAATTCTAAACGCCAATTTAAAATTAAGATTTAAGACTTGGTGCTGTTTGCCTGCCTGCCGGTAGGCAGGGAACTTATAATTTTTAATTTAGTATTTAAAAATATGGACTACAACCAAATAATAAAAAACTGCGAGATAGAAATGGAAAAAACCGTCAGCCACTTCAAGGAGGAAATTAAAAAAATTCACACCGGCAGAGCTACACCGGTGCTGGTCGAAGATATTCAGGTGGACTATTACGGCAGTAAAGCTCCTCTCAAACAAGTAGCCTCAATAAATATTCCCGAGCCCCGGATGATTGTGATTGCTCCTTGGAATAAGGACGATTTGGTGAGTATTCAAAAAGCGATTGCGGAATCAGATTTGAAAGTTAATCCCCAAAATGACGGCGAAGTGATTCGAGTGGTGCTTCCCGCTTTAACCGAAGAAAGAAGATTGGAAATGACCAAAGTAATCGGCAAAGAGAAAGAAGAATCTCGGGTAGCCGTGCGAAAAATTCGGGAGGACATTTGGAATGAAGCCCAAGAAATGACTCAGAAAGGGGAAATTTCCGAAGACGATAAATTCAGGTTGAAAGATAAACTGCAGGTAGTGGTGGATAAAGTCAACGGACAATTAGACGAATTAGCGAAAGCTAAAGAAGAAGAGGTTATGAAACTGTAGGAAAAATTGAGAATTGAAAATTTTAAGTTCCAAATAATCTTAAACTCCAAGCATTAAATTTTAAGATTTTATGCTTAGAATTATTTGGAACTTAGTGTTTTTAATTTTGTATTTAAATTAAATAAATGGGACGAAGAAAATTAAGACAGCGCCAAGCCGAAGAAATTGTTAAAAAAAGACAAAAAGAACATTTTACCCTGCAAACACTTCGCGGAATGCGGGATATTTATGGGGCGGAGGCGGAAGAATGGCAGAGAGTCAGAAATACTATTTCTCGGGTAGCGGAGATGTTCGATTTTGGCTACATAAGAACTCCTATCTTGGAAAATACCAACTTGTATATCCGGGGAGGGAGCGAAGACAGCATCAGTATTGTCAACAAAGAAATGTACAGTTTTGAAACCAAAGGCGGAGACAACGTCAGCTTGCGGCCCGAAATTACCCCCAGCATCGTGCGGGCATACTTGGAAGACGGAATGCAAAGTTGGCGTCACCCAATCAAACTTTACACCATAGGCAGCGTCTTTCGTTACGAAAGGCCTCAAGCAGGCCGATATCGGGAATCCCACCAGGCGGATTTTGAAATGATCGGAGTGGAATCGCCGATTGCCGAAGCCCAGCTTATCCAGATTGCTTTCTATATTTTGCGGGAATTGGGCATGGAAAATGTCATTGTGGAAATAAACTCTCTCGGTTGTCGCGATTGTCAGAGGGAGTTTCAGAAACAGTTGAAGCGCTATTTCACCCGAGTCAAGCCTAAGCTTTGTCAGGAATGTGTCAAGAGAGCTAAGAAAAATCCTTTGCGCATATTTGATTGTAAAGAGGAAGGATGTCAAAAACAGCTGGAAGATGCTCCGCTGATTGTCGATAATCTCTGCAAGGCGTGCAATAAACACTTTAAAGAAGTATTGGAATATCTAGATTCCATGAAAGTCCCCTACAAACTGAATGTTCGGTTAGTGAGAGGGTTGGATTATTATACTCACACCGTATTCGAATTTTTTCGCGAAGGAGACGATGTACGTCGTCAAAACGCTTTGGGCGGAGGCGGAAGATACGACCACTTAGTGGAGGAATTCGGGGGAAAATTTACGCCGGCCGTCGGCTTGGCATTCGGTATGGACCGTCTGATTGCGGAATTGCTCAAGAAGAAGAAGAGAAAAACCGATAAGCCTTTGGCATTTTTAGCTCAATTAGGAGATAAATCTCGCCACCAAGCCTTGATTTTATTTGAAAAATTGTGGGAAGCAGGGATTCCAGTAAAAGAATCCTTCACTAAAACCAGCTTGCGGGCTCAACTTCGTATTGCCAAACAGGAAAAAGCCCGTTGGGTCTTAGTGCTTGGCTATAAAGAAGCAATCGAAGAAAATGTCATTTTGAGAGACCAGGTCACCGGCATCCAACAAATTATTCCTCAGAAAGAAATCGTAGAATTCTTAAAAAAGCAAAAGGTGGAAGAATAGCCGAAACGTTAGTTTGTAAATTCGAAAAAGCTAGCCGGGTAATTAAATTTTTTAACGTCGGGGCTTCCCCTGTGGGGCAGACGTAAAAAATTTAATTACCCGGCTAGCGCTCAACAAGTACTATGCTCCTCGAGTTAAAAAAATAGTGTATCATTACCAAAAGTTGATATTTGCGATATTAAAATAAAAATAAAAGATCAATGCTCGATATAATAATTCGCAACGGGAAAGTTATTGACGGCGGTGGGAAAAATCCTCCCATTAATGTTGATATCGGCATAAAATACGGCGAAATAACAAAAATTGGTGATTTGGAAAATGAGGTTTCCATTAAGGATATAGACGCCGGGGGAAGATATGTAACGCCCGGCTTTATTGATATTAACAACCACTCGGATACGAACTGGACACTTTTTCGCTATCCGGATCAGGAAAGCATGGTTATGCAGGGGGTGACTACGATTATTGGCGGTAATTGCGGGTCTTCTCTCGCGCCTATTTTAGGGGAAGGCAGTATAAAGTCGCTTCGCAAATGGATAAATTTGAGAGACGTGCAAATTGATTGGGATCGGATGGGAGAATTTCTTGATTTCATGGAAGATAATCGGCCTCTGCGGGTAAACTACGGTACCTTGGTGGGTCACGCGACTTTGCGTCGAGGGCTTATCGGTGATGCCCTGCGTCCCTTGAACAACGAAGAGATGAAAGTAATTTCTCATCAGCTGGACGAAGCAATCCAACAGGGAGCTTGGGGTTTATCCACCGGCCTTGCGTTTACGCATACCCGGATTGCTACCGTAGAAGAAATCATCGTTCTGGCGAAAATAGTAAAGTTTAATGAAGGCCTTTTTTCCGTGCATTTGCGCGGGGAAGGCGAAGATTTAGTCGCATCAGTCAACGAAGCGGTTAAAATTGCGGAAGACACTAAAGTGAATTTCGAAATTTCCCACCTTAAGGCGGTAGGCAGAAAGTCCTGGCATCTTTTTGAAAGAACATTGGGGTTGATAGGAGAGGCCAATACCCGGGGAGCCAGAATTAATTTTGACGTTTATCCCTACACTTCCAGCGGTCCGGTGCTTTACACTTTGCTACCCTCCTGGGTTACCGAAGAGGGCAGGGAGAATTTACTAAAAATCTTGAGAGATCCGGTCAACCGACGTAAAGTCGTAGCCGAAATCAAGGAAAACTCACTAAACTATTCCAAAATTATTATTGCCTCTTCCCCGCTTTCCAAGTTGTTAGTTAACAAAAGTATTGCAGATATTGCGAAGACTCGGGAGACCACTCCGGAAGAAGTAGTTGTTGATTTGGCTTTGGCAAGCGCGGACGAGTGCAATGTAATAATGAAACTGCTAGCGGAAAAAAATGTCCAGTCGGCCCTAGCTTCGCTGGAAGCTATCGTGGCTTCTGACGGAGTGGGCTATGGCAAAGAAGAGGAAAAGAGCGGAAACATTGTCCATCCTCGTTGCTTCGGTGCTTTCCCCCGCTTTCTCAGCCACTATATCAAACAGAAAAATATACTCAGTCTTCCCAAGGCAATCAGTAAGATGACTGGATTGCCCGCTAAAAAAATAGGGTTGCCCAAGAGGGGCCGCATCGCGGAAGGATACGCGGCGGACATCGTGGTTTTGGATTGGGATAAAATTGATGATGAGGCTACTATTCGTATGCCCTACCGATATCCCAGCGGGATAGACTACGTGATCGTGAACGGAGAAGTCGCTGTGGAAAAAGGCAAATTGACTAGGAATGTTAGGTCAGGAAAAATTCTTAGAAAAGTATCTTAAGGGTTACAGTATGAAAAAAAATCTGTTTTTCATTTCTATTTTGGGAATCGCCATCTCTCTTTTTTTGTTTGGCCAAGTCGAGGCAAGAACGGAAAAGACAGAGAGACTTGGCAAGATTGTTGCCGACACCATGCCTAGTGGTGTTG
>Ga0074195_1001687_pt1 | contig 28976 bp, 20 predicted proteins | sample EPASupsiteHSE623_FD_64525 | JGI IMG/M metagenome (GOLD analysis project Ga0074195, IMG submission 64525) | Bioremediated contaminated groundwater from EPA Superfund site, New Mexico - Sample HSE6-23 | ecosystem: Environmental > Aquatic > Deep subsurface > Groundwater > Contaminated ... | reverse complement strand
GAATCAAAACGGGGGTCAAGGGGGTGCACCCCTTGGGCTGCCTCCCCCTCTGGGGGAGAGAGGGGGTCACCATCATAACTGCCGCAGAGAATATCCGGACAACCGAAAAATAGAATTTCTACAATTTTTAATTTTCATTCGCAAGATAAATCAATCATAATGATGTCTATAACACCATGCTCTTGCACCCCGATACTTCGTACACGGTCAACTCGGTCGGCGCAGCCATCCACCCGGCACATTTCGCAAAATGGTCCTGCATATGGGAGGTGGTGATATGATCGTCGAGATGCTTCCGGCTCTCCCACTCTTCACAAAATACGAACAATCCCACATCGAAGACATTCGCGTGGAGTTCATACCGGTGACATCCCGGTTCTGCACGGACAAGGGGAATGATCCGTTCAACCTGAAGAGCAAAATCCTCGCAATGTTCCGGGTGAACCCGGCACCGGGCGGCAACAAGTAACATAGATATTATTCGGATTTTATCAGGAAAAAGTACCCGGTATTGAGGGTTACGGGTTTGATTGGGTGGAGAATCTCATCCCGGTTCTTTTCTTTATATCCGCTTCTTCAGGTTGTGCCTGCAAACCGGTACGCACCCTTAGGCACAGTAATCTCGAATCTCGCCCCTTTTTGCTGTTCGCCGTTTTCAGTAATGGTAATCCCGGTAATCCCGAGAATCTCCCTGGAGAGAAAAAGCCCGAGTCCGGTGTTTTTCCCAAAGCCCTTTGTAAAGAGGTGGGCTTTGTCCTGAATGGCAATTCCTGTACCATCATCCTCAAATACGATTACCAGCCCGTTCCCGTTCTCAAACGACGAGATGCGAATAGAAGTCATACGGTCCCCGCCATACCGCAGGGCATTGTCGATAAGATTGTAGAACACTCTTTCCAGCAGCGGATCTGCGAACACTTCAAGAGCAGGATCTCCGGCATCAACACGGATGTCTTGCATCGGAAGCAGGGTGACGACATTGCCAATAATCGTATGTATGTTCTTCCACACAGGAGCATTCACGCCCAATTCCTCATAGTCCCTGGTGAAATTGATCAATCTGGCGATCGTATCTGCGATATGCATTTCCTTGTCGGTGAATCCGGATATGCGGGCTGGATCGGCCAGGGACTCCTTCGACAGTTCAAGAAATTCTGAGAGGGCAAGGAGCTGGTTCCCGATATCATGGCGCGTGATGCCCGACAGGAGATTGAGCTTCTTGTTGGCCAGTTTCATGGCATCCTGAGCACGGGCCTGCGAGGTTATATCCATTAAGGAGGCAACCGATTTTTTCGTTTCGGGAATTACATCAATGGTCAGATATATATTATGAATCTCACCGGTTTTTGTAACGAACCTGAATTCGTAATGCCTGAGTGCGGTTTCATGCCGATCCCTCCTCAGGCGGTGCTGGGCGAGCATCCTTTCGAGATCTTCTTTTACTACAAATTCCGTCCATCTCTTTTTGCCTTCAATTTCCTCCCTTTGATATCCTGACAGTCTCACGAATTCGGCATTGGCAAGGGAAATAATAGTATTTTCTTCTATCAGGACCGTAGCAGCGCCGGTGTTCTCAAAAATCGTCCGGTACCTGTTCTCCGACGCAACGAGCTCTTCCTGTGCCCGTTTTAGTTCGGTGATATCGGTAATGGTTTCGATGGCACCGGCAACATTTCCGGCTTCGTCATAGATGGGAGCGGCAATGGCCCTTAACACCGCATGTTTCCCCTTAAGGGTTGGACTGGGAGTCTCGGCAGAAAGGATCTCCCCGGTCCGGTTTATCTCTACATAATCTCCTTTTTCCAACTCATCCTCTGATGCAAAGATGAGATCGATCAGGATCGGCCGCCGGTTTCCATAAAACGGGAGGGCATATTCGTAATCTCCCTTGCCGATGATATCCTTAGCCTTTACCCCGGTCATTTCTTCAATTGCCCGGTTCCACGCAATAACCGAACCTTTCCGGTTGATGATGAAAGTGGCATCCGGCAGATAATCGATCGCCCTTGACATTTCGAACTGGTAACGACGGCTCTTTTCCTCAGCAGCTTTCAAAGCGCTGATATCGTCACAAATTCCGTCAATCCATGCAATCTTTCCCTCCGGGTTTTTCTTTGCCTGTGCGGTGATCAAAACCCAGATAAGCGTACCGTCTTTCTTTTTCAGCTGGAGTTCATAATCCTTAACAAAACCGTCTTTCTCCACCACACGGATGAATTTTTTTCGCTCTTCCGGATTGACATAGCTATCCGTGACCTGGTGCTCCAGGAAATCTTCTAATGAATCATACCCGAGTATCCTGACAAATGCCGGGTTTGCCCAGAGAGTCCTGCCGGGAAATTCGGCTGTGTTCCGGTAGACTCCCACGTTGAGATTATCGACAAGAGAGCGGTATTTCTCTTCGTTTGCTTTGAGCAAATTCTCCATTTTTTTACGCCCGGTGATGTCCCGGAAGATCCCCTCAACCCCAAGGAAATTCCCGGATTGATCAAAGTACCTGTGGCTGCTTGTCGATACAGATACCGGCGTCCCGTCCCGTTTTTTCAGGGTAACTTCGTAATCGGTGACCGAACCCCTGCTGGTTATTTCAGCAAGGAGTTTTTTGCGTTCTTCCGGATTGTAATACAGGGATTGTGCAATATTCTTCCCGATCAGTTCTGATACCGAGTCGAACCCGAGCAGATGTGCCACCGAGGGGCTTGCCAGTATGAGGTTTCCGGCAGTGTCACTCCGGTAGTAAGCATCCTGGATATCTTCAAGGATGCTGCGGTAATTCTCCTCACTTTCGCGAAGCGCATCCTCCCCTTTTTTCAGTTCCTCATATTGTTCACGCAGCTCTTCTTCTGAAGCAGCGATCTGCTCATAGGAAGCTTGCAGTTCCTGCTCTGCTTTCTTTCGTTCGGTAATATCTTCGAGAGTTTCAATTGCGCCGACGATATTACCCTCCGAATCCCGGAGCAATGCTGCCGTAAAGAAAAGCCAGGTGCCGCTCCCTCTCATTCGCGGGAAAAAATCGGTTGCTTCGTATGCTCCATCGACATATTTTGACCTGTTGGATTTCCCGGTATACCATGCCGGAATTTTTTCAGGCTCATTTGCCACCAGCAGGTCCGCCATCACCGGCCGTTCTGTATCATAGAATGCTTCCCAGGCACGTGTTGTACCAAGCACTTCCTTTGCCCGCACGCCACTGTATTCCTCAAGTGCCCGGTTCCAGCTGACGATCCGGTGGTTTTTATCTATAACAAATTGCGGGATGGGGGAGCCAGAAACGATCTCTTCTAACATTTTTTTACGATCGCTGATCTCCTTTTCCGCGTGTTTTCGTTCAGTGAGATTTCGTAATGTTGCCTGGACTGCAATTACTTTTCCGTGTTTTACAATAGGTGTTGCCTGGATCTCATAGGGTATAATTGTCCCGTTCTTTGTAACGCCGTCAATTTCAAAGAGAGGAGATCTATTTCCAAGGAAAATCCGGCCCAGGTGAATTGCGATCTTCGCAGCGGAGGATGCAGTTACAATACCTGACGTCAGCACGTTTTTGCCCATTAATACTTCCCGCTCATAACCACTCTCTTCAATAAACTTCCTGTTCATGTTGAGAAATGTGCCGTGCGCATCTACAATGGCGATGAGATCTGCCGCCTCATCGAACAGGGTACGATAATTCTCCTCACTCTCGCTAAGCGCGTCTTCGCTCTTTTTCAGTTCATCGTATTGTTCACGCAGCTCTTCTTCTGTTGCAGCGATCTGTTCATATGCACTTCTTCGTTCATTCTCTGCCGTCTTCCAGTCCGTGATGTCCCGGATGGATTCGATGGCCCCGGTGATGTTCCCGTGCGTATCATAGAGCGGGGATGCGATAAACCAGAGGTGGGCTCCTTTTCCATCGTAGAGGATGGGGATGTAGATCTCCGAGATTAGTTTGTTGTCCTTTCTGATGATCTGCGGATATTTTTTCCAGATCTCTTCATCTTTCCTTAAAACAAGGTCGAGGAGAATGGGGCGCCTCGTTCCGTAAAACGGGAGGGCATAGGAATGATCTCCTGTCCCAAGGATCTTTTCTTTATTCACCCCGGTCATTTCCTCCATTGCCCGGTTCCATACGATCACTTTCCCCGCAAGGTCGATTGCAAAGGTTGCGTCCGGCAGGTGGTCGACGATTTCAGTCATCCGCTGGCGGGACTCCTTAAGGTCATCATCAGTACGTTGGCGTTCTATGGCGAGTTTGACCTTATGTTGCAGCTCGACGAATTGCGATTTGGGATCCCCGCCTTTCTGGAGATAATAATCGACACCATTATTCACCGCTTCGATGACCACTTCCTCGCGACCCCTGCCGGTGAAGAGGATAAACGGGATTAAATTGCTTTCATTCCTTAATAATTTGAGAAATGCAAGGCCGTCCATTTCCGGCATCTGGTAATCGGAGATAATACAGTCAAAGGCAGTTTTTTTCAGTGCCTCAATACCCTCTTTTGCAGAGAGTGCGGTGTCTACGGTGAGGGAACCTGACAACTCAAGGAATGTTTTTCCCAGTTCGAGAAGTGCCGGTTCGTCATCAACATAGAGGACTCTGTACATGATACGATCTCCGCGTGGGTCAATGGGATATTGCTACACAGGTTGTTTATAAGTGTATTGACTTTTTGACTTTGGCTTAAAAAAAACTGCGACTGTCAGAAAACCGGCCGGAACGCCACTTCTTGATGCGCGAGACAACGGGATCGCAATCCGGACTGACACGGTATTTTATAGAGGATCTTGTTTGCTGCCTGCAAGTGGGGGTCGGCCACTCATGGATGTTTTTGTGAAATAATAATAATAAAATCCACAAAAAAGAGGGTTATACCCCGTCACTCTGCGGTAATCCGGTCGTAGAATACCGCTGCGAGCACAGCGCCGATTATCGGCCCGATGATGTAGATGGGGAAGAACATCCAGAGGTTTGGGCCGCCGGACAGGAAGTCCATCACGTACGGCCCGAAGGTGCGGGCCGGGTTGAGCGATGCGCCGGAAATATTGCCGGCCATCGTGATCATTCCGGCCACGGTCAGGCCGATGATGAGCCCGGCAAATCCCGGTGGGGCACGATTATCGACAGCAACTCCCATGATCACGAGCATCAGCACGAAGGTTGCAATCACTTCTACAAGGATTGCCTGCCCGTACCCGATGCCGGGAAACGGTGTCGTTGCCCCGAGCCCGCCAATCGTGACCGCATCCATTCCCACGGTGAGGAAGAAGAGCAGGCTGCCAATCGCTGCGCCTATACCCTGGGCAATGATGTAGGCAACAGTGTCACCGGCGGGGAACCGTTTTGTTGCCCAGAGCGCAATGGTTACTGCCGGGTTGATATGGGCCCCGGAGACCCTGCCGAGCGCGTAAATGACGGCAGCGACAACGATGCCAAACGTGATCCCGATCGCAAACCAGTCACCCAGTCCGCCAAGCTGGCCGATGCCGATATTGAACGGTGTTGCCGGTTTTGTCCCGGCAGCAATCATCAGGGTGATCGCTGCTGCACCGGCACCAAAATACACAAGCAGCAGCGTCCCGACCGCTTCTGCTATGCTGCGATTGGCAAGCGAAGCCATTACTTATCCTCCCCGTATGCAGCATTGCAGTCCGGGCAGAGCATCCGGGGCATCTTTTTTGGCAGTTTGTGAGATGGGATGGGATAACTCCCCTCCCAGACATCCACTTCTTTTCTTATCGTATGTTTCATGCAGGTTCCCATGCCGCAGGCAACACATACTGCCACGGCATCACTGTCTTTGCCCTCCCTGGCGCACACGTAGCACTTCATGTTTTTACTCCGTCTGTCCCGGTACCGGGATCAGACCGCATCCTTCCACTGGCAGGAGCAGTGCCGGAAATCCATCAGGGCGGCCGAGGCACAATCCTTGCAGATCCGTGCAGGAGCTGCCGGGACTTCCTTGTTCAGTGCGATGATGTTGGTCATCAGCGTTGCCGTGACCGGCTCGCTCGTTAAGAGGCACGGGTAATCGGAGAGGCGCATCATTGCCGAGAACCGCACGGTCATTGCACAGGCAGGATACGCGTACCGCTGCGGGTTAGCAATAACATCGTTTTTGAGGATTGGCGAGAGATCGACCTCGAACCCGGCAACTTTTGGCTTTACCAGGCCGGGTCCGCTGGCCTGCATCCTCCTTGCCTTGTCCACCATCTTCCAGCCCCGGTAGATCATGTCCATGAAATCGCAGTTGTGGAGTTCGATGGCCGCACTCCGCTTCGGGTAGAGCTGAACATAGTTGTGGTAGCGTTTGGTCAGCATGTCCACGACCATAATCGCGTTGAACCCGTCGAGTTCGAGGATATATTCCGCTGCGCTTGCCGATGCCCCGGTTGCGACCGAGAGCACCTCGTTTTCTGTCTTCATCTTCGGGGCTGCTGCGTGCAGGGTCTTGTCCATCACTTCGGTCACGGACTCGATAACGGCCATGATCACATCATCTTTGCACATGTTGTACGTGGACTGGGAGATGTGGTGCGCGATATCCCCGACACAGTAGGCCGGAACGGTCACGATGTTGCCGTAGTGGACGCCCTCATCGAGCGATGCCTTAACCGCTCCCTGCATCTTCGTGCGGTACTCCTTCATGTACTTCCGGCAGTCGAACGAGTTCTGACCCACACTGTCCATGAGTTTTGCCTGTGCATCGACCGGTGTATCGTAGATGGACTGGATCATCGCGACTTCCTGCTTCACGGCATCGGCAAGGGTTGCCCCGCCTTCAACTGCGTGGGCAAAGACGTCCCCGAAACCATACGAGGTGTTCATCCCCCATGACTTTGCAGCAAGGATCGCCTGTTTATGGGCAACCGGGATATCCGTTGTTTTGAGGATCTGGTTGACGATATTGCTGCTGCTGCCCGGGATCAGGGCAAAGTCCACGACACAGGTGGGGCCGTAGAATCCCGCATACCGGCGGGCCGATTCCTTGCCGATCAGGGCTTCAGCCTTGCCTACCGCTTTGATAAATACATCCACGCTCTTGCGGAACTTCGGGTCCGCATCGTAGAGCATCTCTAAAATGACCGGTGTCTGGTAGTGCTCGACAAAGGGATCGTCTTCGGGACGGATGGTCCTGGTCAGGCCTTTGAGAATGTTATAGTGGGCATTAACCGAATCGGTGTGCAGGGCAAAGACCGCCTTGCTCTGGTTCCCGGCGGCTTTCATGCCCTTGACCGCGTCTACGTAGACTTTGGTGTCTTCGATGACGAATTTCTCACCGCGTTTCTTTTTTATCTGGTTCACGTCGGCGTGTTGGGCTGCCATCGCTTCGGTGATCATTTTTTTGATGATTTCCTGCATAGCTCGCAACTCCCGGCACCGGTACTTAATGGGGTGCCTACAGGCAACCTTTGGCACAACCCTATATTAATACATTGAGACGCTACTAATCCGGATTTTTTGATCGGTGGATTTTAGAGACAGGTCTATCCACTATCCCTCTTCAGACCTTCATATCAGGGTTATCGAGCGGATGCTTTGGTATTTTACAAAAAAAAAGAAGGATGAATTGGGGATTATGACAGATTTCCCGGGAAATTATACAAAAAACACTTCAATCTGCTCATTGATCCTTATTTTTCCACGTTATTTGAAATCCTCTAAAATAAAGAGCCCGGTGATTTCCCGGAGTCGGATTATTTTACCGGGCTGTGGACCGGTACTGACCCTCCGGTACCACGATCTCGAACCGTGCCCCCGCTCCCGGCTTTCCGGTCTCTTTGATGGTCATGCCGGTGATATCGAGAATCTCCCGGGATATGGTCAGGCCAAAGCCGGTGTTCTTTCCGAACCCGCGGTCGAATATCCTCTCTTTCTCGTCGCTGGCAACACCATCGCCATCGTCTTCGCATACAATGACCCGTTTCCCATCGCGTACTTCAAAAGAGAAGCGTATTTTCGTGATCTTGCCGCCGTGACGGATCGCATTGTCCACCAGGTTGAAAAAAACCCTGGCAATAAGCGGATCGGCTAATACTTCCGTGTTAGCAGGGAGATCATTTTTGAGCGTGATTTTTCCCGTCTTTATATCCTTTCCCACGTTATCCACCAGGGTCCGGATATCGTGCCAGGCAGGAGCACGTACCCCAATCTGCTCGTATTCTTTGGTGAACCGGATCATGGCAGAGATCTGGTCGCTTGCTTCAGTGATCCGGGTGAAATAGTCTTTAAACGAGGGATCGGGCATTTTTGTATGCAGCAATTCGACAAACCCGTTGAGACCCTGGAGCTGGTTATTGATATCGTGGCGGGTGATGCTCGAGAGAAGGTTGAGCTGTTTATTTGCCCGCAGCATCGCAACCTCCATGTTTTTCCGGGAGCTGATGTCCCGCATCGAGATGAGTATGGCGGGCGAATCCTGGAACAGGATCCGTTTCCCGATTGCCTCAATCCAGATCTGCCGCCCGCTGGCCGAAATGACCTGGTAATTCACCGGGTAACTATCGATCCCCTGCCCGACCTGGCTGAAGTCATGGAGAACCCGGGATTTTTCCTCCGGGACGATAAATTCCAGCAGGTTTCTCTTCTTAATTCCCTGCTCGAAATCCGGCACATCCACTATATTGCCTGCCGCCTGGTTTGCAAAGAGAAGATTTCCGGAAAAGTCCGTGATCAGGATCCCGTCAAGCGAGTGCTCGACCAGTGCCCGGAACTTCTCCTCGCTCTCCCGGAGTGTCTGCTCTTTTTTACTGAGTTCATCAAAATTCTGCCGGAGTTCTTCATCAGCACCCGCAAGTTCTTCGTACGCGGCATGCAGTTCTTCATTCCTCTGCAGCAGTTCTTCCTCAACCCGTTTCAGCTTGGTAATTTCTGCGGCCATGGTCATGATGGCAGAGCGGTTGTTGATGGTGATCGGGATGGTAGAGAACTGGACGTGGACTGCGATCTCTCCTTTCCCCCTGAGAACCATCGGCACATTCTCAAGTTTTCCTGACAGCAACAGGTGCCCGCTGAGCTTCCCATAGTCCAGCAGGGAGAGCAGGCCCAGATCGACAGGACTCTTTCCCAGTACTTCTGCCTCCACATACCCGCTGCTTTTTAAAAATGCTGCATTGACCTCGATAAATTTCCCGTCCGGAATACTGTTGATCGAGATGGGATACGGGCTGTTGTCGAAAATGGTCCGGAACTTCGCCTCGTTTTCCCTGAGCGCATCATCCATTTTCCTCCGCCCGGTGATATCGCGGAGAGACAGGAGCATGGCCGGCAGGCCCCTGAATGAAATTTTTTTGCCTATGCACTCAACCCACCGCTCATCTTTATTAAACGTGACAATTTTGTACATTACTTCAAAGCTGTCGATCCCGCGGGAAACCTTGACAAAATCAGCAACGGCGTTCAGTCGCATTCCCGGCGAGACAATATCCAGCACATTGAATGTTTCTGTGATCCGCTTATCCGGGGGATATTCGACAATGTCCCAGGCCCTGTTGTTTGCAAACTGAAGCATGCCGGTAAAATTCACAATGATGATACCCTCGACCGATTGTTCCACCATTGCCCGGAAGGTCTCTTCACTTTCCCGCAGTGCTTCTTCTGCCTTCACGCGCCCGGAAACATCGCGGAGGATACCGGAAATCGCAACTACGGATCCTGAAGAATCTAAAACTGTCGCCCCGTTATCTTCCATCCAGTGAAGATTCCCGGCTTTATCCTGTATCCGTATTGTTGTCACCGTTGATTTCCCGGTCGACAGGGTCTTTCTAAAATCAGCCATAACCTTGGTGATATCTTCTTTTGCAATGAAATCAGTAAAATTCCGGGAGATTACCTCATCCGGTGTATAACCATACCGGGTGATACGGGGACTGATATGGATGAGCGTTCCCTGCACATCGATCATATAGATGACATCGTCAGTAATTTCGGTCAGGAGACGGTACTTTTCTTCACTTTCGCGAAGTGCCAGCTCTTTCTGGCTGATCAGTTCATAATTATGCCGGAGCTCTTCTTCTGTTGCCGTGAGCTCTTCAAAAGCAGCATTGAGATCCTCGTTTTTCCGGAGCAGTTCCAGTTCTGCCTCTTTGATATCGGTGATATCCCTGCCCACCGACTGGTATTCCGTTATCTTGCCATCATCATCGAAAATGGCCCGGTTGCTCCACTGGTGCCACCGTACCCGCCCGTCCTCCAAAATCACGCGGTTCGATGTTGTGGCAACCGGATGTTCCCGCGTCAGTAAGGCAAGATTTGCAGCGATACCGGCCCTGTCCTCCTCCGGGATGTTTGTGATATACAATTTCCCGATAATCTCGTCCCGTTTTTTATTGAAATACCGGCAATAGGCATCGTTGACAAAAACAAACGTCCCGTCCGGCCGGAACCGGCAGATAAATTCTGTCTGGTCCTCGACCACATTCCGGTACCTTGCCTCGCTCTCTTTTAATGCGGCATCCAGCTCTTTGCGATCGGTGACATTTTTGAATATCCCGCGGGTATACTGCGGCTGGCCATCTGCCATCTTGCAGTCTGCTATACCTTCGACATACACTTTCTTCCCGGTGTGGTCCTTAAATGTTGCATCGATGATCCCCACGTTCTCGCCGGCAATCACCCGCGGGAATATCTCCATGCAGTGCTTCAGGCTTTCGTCGTGGATGACATCGAATATGGTGAGATTGCGGAGCTCTTGTTCCTGGTACCCGAGCGTGTCTAACCATTTTTTGTTGACGAACAGGAAATGGCCATCTGGTGCAACGCTCTGGATCAGGTCGTTTGCATTCTGGAGATCATGGTAGCGCTGCTCCTGCTCAGCAAGTGTTGTGAGTGTCCTCTTCATCTGGACGGACTGCCGGATAACGTGGGTGAGTTCCTGGTAGAGTGCTACCGGATCGCCGCCCTTCTGGAGATAAAAATCCGCCCCGTTGTTCAGGGCCTCGATAACGATTTCTTCCCGGCCCCGGCCGGTAAAAATAATAAAAGGGGTGGTTTTATCGGTGGCCCGGAGCGTCTTGAGAAATTCGATGCCATTTATTTCCGGCATCAGGTAGTCTGAAACTATCGCATCATAGCTGTTTTTATTGAGGATATCGAGTGCCGCACGGGCTGACAGGGCAGTATCAACAGAAAATTCCCCGCTCTGCTCAAGAAACTCCTTTCCCATCTCAAGCAGGACGGTTTCATCATCAACGCAGAGGACCCGGATCCTGTCTGCCATGATACATCCATGTCTGCATTCCTGATTATCCTTTTCGTATTGTTACCGTGCACAGCATAGCAAACCGCTTTTTGTGCCATAAGTCCGGGCGATCGCGATGCCTTTTGTCGATACAAAAATTTCGGACGCGGGGGTCCCCCTCGCTGCCGGTGTAATCTTGTAACTAATATTTCAGGTTAATGAGGTGAACCTGTACACCCCTTTCGGAATATGGATCCCGAACCGGACGCCCGCACCGTGTTCTCCGGTCTCTGTTATGGTGATGCCGGTAATCGAGAGAATCTCCCGCGACAGGAACAGGCCAAGACCGGTGTGTTTCCCGAATCCTTTCGTGAAAAGTTTGTCCTTGTCCCCAATGGAAATGCCAACACCATTGTCGCGATACGTGACGATTACCTCCTCCGGGGTTTCTTCAGCATTAAGCACAAGGGTGGTTACGTGTTCTCCATGGCGCAGGGAATTTTCGATCAGGTTGTAAAATACTTTTGCGATAAGGGGATCGGCATACACTTCGAGGTCAGACACCTGCACATCTGTCACAATCCCCCCCAGCGGGAGTTGCGATGCAGCAGACCGGAATATTGCAGTCACGTTATGCCACTGCGGTGCCTGGACCCCGATATCCTCATAATACCGGGTGAATTCGATCTGCTCCTGTATCGCATCTGCCGACACAATTCCTTTTCTTATATATTCGCCCTGTATGGGATCCTGTTCACGTTCCTGTATGAGTTCAAGATAGGTGCGCAGACCCATGAGCTGGTTGAGGATATCATGGCGGGTAATTGACGAGAGCATGTTGAGTTTTTTGAGTGCCTGCTGCAGTGCCAGTTCGGTCCTTTTCCTTCCAGTGATGTCCCTGATGATGCCGACAATGAATTCCTCACCCGCAGAATCGATATAGAGAGCTTTTTTGGTACTGACCATATGGGTGTTTTCTTGAGAGTCAGTTATGCTCTCCTCATTCTCATTTTCATGACCCGTACGGAAGACCTCTTCATCATTCTCCCGGAATACATCAGCCTCTTCTTTTCTGAAAAAAACGTAATCCGATTTTCCCAGCAGTTCCTTGCGGGCGTAGCCGGTAAACTGGCAGAAACTGTCATTCAATTTGACAAAGTTGTGCCTGCGATCCTTGATGAAGAGGGGATCTGCCAGGGTATTGATCACCGCGTCCAGGTACCTGTTGGATTCCTGTATTACACGCTGGATCATTTTCTGGCGTGTGACATCCCGCAATGTTTCGATCGCACCGGTGACCTCCCCATTCTTATCCATGAGAGGCGTTGCGCTTATCCAGAGCGAGAAACGGGTGCCATCTGTGCGGGTAATCTCCTTCTCGGTCTTGACAGTATTTGCTTCGAAGCGGACTTTTGGATACGCGGCTTTAATCCCGTCTATGTCACGATGCAGGATATAATCGATGAGGATTGGCTCGGGATCTCCGGAAATCCATGCCGTGTAAGAATGTTTCCCGCTGCCGAGGATATCCGGTGCCGGAATCCCGCTCATCCGCTCCATGGCCCGGTTCCATGCAATAACATTACCCGCTTTGTCGATCACAAACGTCGGGTCCGGAAGGACATCGATGATCGCAGCAAGGCGCCGGCTGGTTTCGCGGTGGGCTTCTTCTGCGAGCCTGCGTTCCGTGACATCTCTCCCGACAATCTGGAGCCCTGCAAACGATCCATTCGTAATAACCGGGGCCCCGAGATATTCTATCGATACATATCCCCCGTCTTTTCGCCGGGTCCGGGCCGTGACATTCACCGGAGTTCCCTTCGCAAGATCCGCGGCTGCTGCATGTAGCGGGCCGAGGTCATCCGGGTGGATAAAATCGTCCGGCTGCTTACCGGCAATTTCAGCGGGAGCCATTCCCAGGATTTTTCCAAACGATGGAGAGACATACGTTGCTTTTCCTTCCCTGTCCGTAAGGAAAATAATATCGGAACTCCGTTCGGCTACGCCACGGAATTTCTGTTCACTTTCCTGCAGGCGGGTTGTCAGGAACGAGACAACAGCGGCAATCAGGATAAACATAATGACCCTTCCGCTGGTTGATAACAGTTGCCCGGGGATGACGGGATCGGTGAAAAATACCATGCTACAATAGGCTGCTGAAATGACCAGTGAAAAGAAGACCCCCCGGTGGGGAAAGAAGTAGGCCATGAGAATAACCGGTATGTAAAAGAGATGCGGGAGAACATTGGTTAACCCGAATATGAGCCCATAACCGTTCAGGACCAGGACGATGACGGAGATAACAGCAATAAACCCGGCAAGTACAAGCGGGCTTTTTTGTATCTGAGTGAGAAAGGAATGTTCCATGCCGGCAGACACCTTATCGTGTATGAAATGATTGTTTTTGGAACGCAGGTCATGATAATGCTTTTTGCGGTTAAAATTCCTGACTGCTTTTACGTGGCCTCACCGTGAGTTGGGTTGGACCGGGATAATAAGGGAAATCTCTTTGGAAAATACGGTTCCGGGTGTCCGGCGTTTTGCAGCTTTGATTGATGCCATTACCGTAAAACCAGTCCGGCTTCAATATCTTCCGGGACAATAACGCTTTCCTGTACCCGTTCGCCATCCTTTTTTTGATGGGCAGTCTCTATCTTTTCCTGGATATACAGGGAAAAATAGCCTTTGTACCGTTCCTGCAATTCGGGAAGCATCCAGTCCTGTTCGGTAATCGTTTTGCGGCACAGGGATGAACCGCACGCACACTTCATTGCAAAGATCATATCGCTACCCCCCGATTCTGAAACGGTCATGCAGTAATCAAAGGTGATCTCCTCGCCGGCCCTGATATCCCGCATGGCAACTAAAAATACCTGGCCCTTAAATCCGCTGTTGGGGTCGCAGCTGTGATTGAAAAAATCCGTATCTTCCGGGATGGTGCCGGCTGGGCCCAGGACAAACCGCTCTTCGCTCTGCATGGTATAGCTCTGCATGTTCCCCGGAAGCTGATACATATCATCGATCAGCATTATTTTCCCGCCGAAGATTGCCAGCCGCTCATCTTTCCGGATATCCGCCCGGGCAAATATCCCGCAGCCCTGCGTATCCGAACATCCTTTCTCAAGATGAGGATTGAGCCAGCTGTGGGTGATCATGAAGACGCTCTTTAAAAGTACCTCAAAAATGTAAGTGGTCAACCCTTTTGTCCATTGTGATCTGGCTGTTGTTCACCGGATTGTGGTATAACCGGCTCTTTGCCCCCAAGGCCCCGGTTATTCCTTTGTTTTCCGGCCCGGGCCTGCATGCCGGTTGCCGACGGTTTATTTTCTTACCGGCGCTGTTGATCGCAACCGGTTACCGGATATTCCCTAAAGGAAAGTTCAGGGTTTTTTCCCGCTTTCCGGAAGAACCTTCCTGCGGTTGATCTCAGCTGCCGCTTTTACGGCAATGACTTCGATGATCTCCCGGGCTGAAGGTGGCAGGTTGAGAGGTTTCCTTGTCAGGACACAGAGGATCCCAACTACCTGCCCTTCGAAATTGCGCAATGGTGTTCCGATATAGCCCCGGATATTGAACTCCTGGAGATCCCGGCTTTCCGGAAAGAGACTGCGGACCTCATCCGGGTACACACAGAACCCTTTCTCTGAAGCATGTTCACAGGGTGTTCCTTTGAGCGTGTAGAAAAAGTCCGGAATTTTTTTGCCGTCAAAATGCATGGAAAGTACCTGAACGCGTTCGCCATCAGGCATGATCTCTCCGACCATGACACAGTCTGCCCCCAGCCAGCTACTGATATTTTCTGTTATCCGGTCCAGCGATTCCACGCCGGTCGTTCCCAGCATGCTCGCGACAATGGCATGGAACGCAGACTCCGTTGCCTTGCTCTCCGTGATGTCACGGACTACTGACAGCATGGTCGGGCGACCATGGAGATCGAAAACACTGACACTGATATAAAGGATTTTTTCCCGGTTGTCTTTTGTCCGGTAATTGGTCTGGAAAACAGCATGGTTGTTCCTGACAATTTCCTTAAAAATCGCGGGAGCCTGCGTTTTCATTTCGGGAGTGTCGAGCTCGACAAGGCACACATCCTGCATCTCTTCGCGGGTCATGCCAAGGATCCGGCATGCCTTGTCATTGGCATCGATGAATTTTCCCGGTCCTTTCGGTGTCATTTCATTGACCAGTATGCCGTCGTTTGCATTTTCCAGGATGAGGCGGTACCTCATCCCGCTTTCCCGCACCGCATCCTCCGTCTTTTTACGCTCCGTGATATCCTCTACCGTAGAGAGAATGTGAGGCTTGCCGCTCATTACAATGACATTGCTGGAAAACCGGCAGGTCCGGATATCGCCGTTTTTTAACCGGCACTGCAATTCCATGCCCCTGATACGATGCTGGTGATAGAGCAGGGAGACCATGTGTGCATATTTTTCGCGGTCAACAAAAATTCCCAGTTCCTCTGAGGTTTTACCGATTATTTCTTCCCTTGCGTACCCGGTTTGCAGCGTAAACGTGTCATTCACTTCGACAAATACTCCCTTGTCCGATACGAGAGTCAATGCAACCGGGTTGCTCTTAAAGACGGTGGCAAATTCCTGTTCCGATTCGCGTAGTTTTTCTTCTGCCTGTTTGCGCTCGGTAATATCCCGGATGGACTCAATGGCCCCGGTAATCCTGCCATCCCTGTCAAAAAAAGGAGATGCTTTCAGCCAGACGATTCTTTCTCCGGCGCCGGGCGGGGTCAGGGTCGTTTCTGCCGTGTAGGTACTGCCCTCTTTTTGGAGATTCCGGTAGTGCTTCCTCACCTCCGGATTATCGTGAAAGATAAGATCAAGAAGGAACGGCCGGCGTTTCCCGTACATTGCAGTTGCATAAGCATAATCCCCCGTTCCCACAATGTCGCAGGCTTTGACGCCGGTCAGCTCTTCAATGGCATGATTCCATGCAATAACTTTGCCCTCGCGATTCACGACAAGCGTAGCATCCGGAAGGAAATCGATGATATCGGAATACCTGCGTTCACTTTCCTTAAGTGCATTCTCTGCCTGTTTTCGCTCAGCGATATCCGTGGAAATACCGATGACAACGTCCCGGTCTCCCCACGTGGCCACTTTCGCATGGACTTCGAGCGGGATCTCACGGCCATCTTTCCTTAAATGAACGACTTCGAAGGTTAATTCACCTGTTTTCCGGAGTTCCTTTAACAGTTCATCAGCAAGTTTTCCCGATTCCGGGACATCGAGGTGGGAGAGATCCAGGTTCAGAAACTCACTGAGCGAATAGCCGTGAAGATCGAGGTTCTTTTTATTCGAATACAGGAAACGTCCCTGGAAATCGAGAACGGTAATGGCAGCCGGAGAGGCGTTGAGCAGATCGGCAAGAAGAGCGTTTTCTTCCTGGGCAAATATCTCTCCCGTCCGATCTTCCAGCATAACCACCACCCCTTTGTCTCCCCAGCCAAATGCAAGAGGGATGATGCGGATACGGAAGGCCCGTCTCTCTTTCTGTACCGGGATCCATGCATTGACTATGGACTCTTTTCCCGCCATTGCCTGTTTTACCGGGTCGCGGAGCCGGTCAATCAGGCCGGGGCCGATGCCGGTTGCACTGATCGCATGGTTTTCCAGCTGATCTTTCGTCATCCCAAATGCCCGGAGGAAAGATTCGCTGACTTCCCTGATGACGTACGATTCATCGAGAATAAGCACGAGATCCGATAACTGGCTGAGAATCTGCCCGGCGGGGAGTCTTGCCGAGAGCGTATACACTTTTGCCGGCCCGAGTTTTCTCATATTCACCCGGCCTGAAGCGAACAGGGAATTGAGATATTTTGTCGTGGTTATCCTGCTCAGGTTCAGGTTTTTTGATATTTCTTCGATAGTCAGCCCTTTCTGCGCATCTCTTAAAAGGCCAATTATATTCCGGTATTGTTCCTCGTCCAGAACACTCACTCCCTCAATTGTCCGTCAGGCAGATGCCGGATAATAACTAGAAGTATTCCTCCGTTCCTGAAATAATCATGGTAATCCGAAGGCTTTTCGTACGCTCTTTGATAATCAAATGTATAAAAATTTATATAGCAAATGAGCAAATTTTTAAAACAGCGAAGATCTTCATCGAATATGGATCACAATTTGATGAAAACATCTGAAGAAAATAAAGAATTATCATACGTCCGGATAGTCCGGTATCATGACTGGCATGGGATAAATTGACGATCTCTTTGCATTTTTAGGTGTTTTACGTGCCGGTGTCCTGTAGTCGTATTTCCATACTCTATGTTGATGATGAACCGGCCCTTCTGGATCTGGGGAAAAAATTCCTCGAACGCGGGGGTATGTTTGCTATTGAAACCACGCCCTCTTCAAAAGAAGCACTCACTCTGCTGAAAAAGGGAGATTACGATGGAATCATTTCCGATTACCAGATGCCGGAAATGGATGGCATCCGGCTGCTCAAAAAAGTCCGTTCAGAGTATCCCGATCTCCCGTTCATTCTCTTTACCGGTAAAGGACGGGAAGAAATTGTTATCCAGGCATTCGATGCCGGTGCGGATTATTATGTCCAGAAAGGGATGGATATCCATTCACAGTTCCGCGAACTCAGTCATAAAATTATCCTGGCTGTTGAAAAACGGCAGGCAGAACGGGCATTGAAAGCCAGTGAAGAACGGTACCGGAATGTTGTCGAGGACCAGACTGAATTCATCTGCCGGTTCAGACCTGATGGGACCCATATTTTTGTCAACGATGCCTATTGCCGGCATTTCGGGTTGCAGGGGGAAACAATCATCGGTCACCGGTTCATCCCCCGGATCCCGGAAGAGGACGCCCGGAAGATCAGCTCGCATTTAGCATCGCTTACCCCGAAAAGTCCTGCAGGAACCATGGAGCACCGGGTTATTTTGCCGGACGGCTCTTTCCGGTACCACCAGTGGAGTGATCGGGCAATCTTCAATGAGACCGGCACTCTTGTCGAATACCAGTCGGTTGGCAAGGATATTACGGATTGGAAAGCTGCAGAACTGGAACTGAGGAAAAAAAATGATGATCTGTTCGCCGCGTATGAACAGCTGACTGTTGTAGAAGAAGAGCTGAGATCCAGTTACGATGAGCTTGCCATAAGCCAGCGCACGCTTGAAGAAAAGGAGATGACCCTCAATGCGATCATCCAGGAATCCCCGATACCGCAATTCGTGATTAATCTCAACCATGAGATCCTTTACTGGAACCGTGCGCTTGCCGAGTACAGCGGTATACCGGCTGATGAGGTGACTGGGACCGATCAGCACTGGCGGGCGTTCTACCCTACCCGGCGCCCCTGTCTTGCTGATCTTCTCGTGGAGAACGCAATGGATGATATTCCGGCATGCTACCGGGACAAGTATGTAAAATCCGTTCTCGTCGATGATGCCTATGAAGCAACGGATTTTTTTCCCCATATGGGACCGGTAGGAAAATGGCTCCGTTTCACTGCAGGGTTTATCAGGAACCGGAAAGGAGCGGTCATCGGAGCCGTTGAGTCGCTTGAAGATATCACCAGCAGGAAAACTTCCGATATTGAACTCAGGAAAAAAAATGAAGAGCTTTGCGCCGCGTATGAACAGCTGATTGCAATAGAAGCAGAGCTGAGATCCAGTCACGAGAATCTCAAAATAAATTCGCATCCCCTTAAGAAGTGAGGAACGGCACAGAAATTATTGTCAGGGACTTTCCCCCACCTCTTGCTCCAGGGATTCATTTCCTAAAATTGCCGGTTCAGGAATCGTGCGAAACGAGATAAGGTCTCTTGGTTTGCCTTCATACATGATGACCTTGCCAATACTTTCCACTGATATCTCTCTCCCTTTTGCCGATATCACCCGGTAGTGTGCAAGGTACCCGTCATGCCCATGAGCGACCTGGTCAAAGTCTTTCATGACCTCTTTTCTGGACTCGGGTGCAATGAACTCCATTACATTTCTGCCAACAAGTCCTGCACAATCCTCACATTCCAGTGTGCGTGCTGCCGCACGGTTTGCAAACAGGATATTTCCCGATAAATCGGTGATGAGAATTCCTTCAAGGACATACTCGACAATCGACCGGAAGTTCTTCTCGCTCTCCCTGAGCGCATCTTCGGCGAGCTTACGGTCGGTGATATCCCGGATCGTACCGATAAACGCCTTGACGGAACCGTCAGGTTTTTTCTGGGCCACGATAGTAACAAGGGCATCAAATACGGTCCCATCCCGTTTTTTTAACAGCAAAGGATGTTCTTTGACATACCCGTCACGTTCAACATTTTTAAGGAATATTGCCCGTTCCTCCGGATGAACATACAACGAAGTGATGGACACATGATAGACTTCTTCCCGGCAGGTATATCCGAATATCTTCACGGTGGCATCATTGAAATCTATGTACCATCCTTCCGGTGTCGTGATGAACATGCTGTCAAGCGAGGTCCTGAAAAACTGGCGGTACCGTTCCTCACTTTCCCTGAGCGCATCCCCGGCAAGTTTCCGCTCGGTAATATCGGTCATGAAGTTCAGCGTGGCAGGGCGCCCATCCCAGGTGAGAGTCACAACGCTCAGTTCGACCCAGCGGGTTGTCCCGTCCTTACGGGATATCCGGAATGAATAACGGGTCGGGACCTCCTCTCCATTGACCCGTCTCCAGTGCCGGTCGAGCAGCATATCACAGTCGTCCGGGTGAGTGAATCGCGTGAGGGGCTGATTGATCAGTTCCTGCTCTGAATATCCGGTTATAGCAGCCGACTGCGGATTAACCATTCGGAGGGAGCCATCCTGCACAACAAAGATCGCTTCGCTGGCATGTTCGATCAGGTGGCGGTAGTCCTGCTCGCTCTTCTTCAGGGCAAGGTCAGCCTGTTTTCGCAAGATGGCATGAATGATCTTGTGCACAAGTTCAGCAAACTGGGAAGTGGGTTCGCCGCCTTTCTGGAGATAAAAATCTGCACCGCTGTTGAGCGCCTCCATGACAACTTCTTCGCGTCCCTTACCCGTGAAGATGATGAACGGCGTAGTATTGCCGCTCGCCCGAAGTGTTTTTAAAAACGTGATGCCGTCCATATCCGGCATCAGGTAATCCGAGACAATGGCATCATACTTTCTGGATTCCAGGTAGTCGAGTGCTGTTCTGGCGGAAGTGAGTGTATCGACCGTGAATGGCCCGTCGCTCTCAAGGAAGAACTTACCTATATCCAGCAGGTTCGGGTCGTCATCGACATACAGGAGATGGTATCGTGTGGTCGAATGATGGGCGCCCGGCATTGATTGAAATTTTCTTCCACGAGAGTTATATGATTGTCGTTTCTCTCCCGGTTTTCGAACAGGGTATTGTTACGGTTATTAATGACGGGGTCCGGTTCACGATCAGAAAAAACGTGAATTATTTTTCCCGGTCTTCGCTTATCTTCGGGAACTGCTCGCTCGTAATCTCGCCTTTTGCGTACCGCACTTTGAGATTATCCATCGGCGTCTTCTGGACTTCACCTGCTTTTTGTCCACTTAATGGCATCAGAGATGCAGTCTCCTGTCATGTGATACATGATGGATTACCTGTGGGGAGAGTCGGGACGGTGATGAGCCGGGTATGCCGGGAATTATCCGGGTTCTCCCTTGTCCGCCCCGAATTGATGGAGCAGTGCAAAAAAAATTCTCCCAACGATGGGATTATACTCCTGCCGGTGAAACCACTGGTACTGAAAGCCGGCTATATTACACCGGGCCCGGACCGACCGGGAACTCTGGCCGGTCCGGTGAAACCGGATGGCGAACAGAATGCGATACCGTTACCGGTCCTGACGAACAGCGCCGGAAAATTTTTACAAGCGGAGATGTGTATGGTTTTTTCCCTGACAACCGAACGACTGGTCCTCGATGACCTGACCGGCCAGGATCTCTTAAACATCCAGCGGGTCGCCCGGGATCCCGGTGTGATGCGGTACGTGCTCATCTGGCTGGAGAACGATGAGCAGGTTGCCGGGTTCCTGCTGAATGCGATTGATGAAGCCCAAAGGCAAGACCGGAGGGGGTACGTGCTTGCGGTACGAATACCGGGAACCCATGAGTTCGCCGGCTTTGCGATGCTCGAGATCGATCCCGGCCAGGAGAGTACCGCGGAGGTCGGGTATATCCTGCTGCCGGATTACTGGAAGAACGGGTACGCTTCGGAAATTCTCCGGGCACTTCTCGCCTTCGGGTTTGGGGAGCTGGGCCTTCACCGGGTTTACGGGAAGTGCGACGAACTCAACCTCCCCTCCGTCCACGTGATGGAGAAGTGCGGGCTGCAGTACGAAGGCACGCTCCGGGAGCATGTCTGGCTGCGGGATCACTGGCGTTCGACCCGGTATTTTGGGATGCTGGCGGGGGAATATTTCTCACAGGTTCGCTTAAGTTCTACAAAATTTCGTTCATGTCGTTAAAGGATTGAAATGATACAGGAAAGGATCATTTCTTTTTTTTGCGGACTTCATTTATCACATCGCGTTTCTTTGACGCTGCACCAAAGAGTCCCTGCAGGGACTGCATAATCTTGCCGAACTCTGCCATATCGGTCTCTTCTCCTCCAATCGTTGCTGGTTTATAGGGAATGTCTCCCACTGCAGAGAAGTCGTCCTCAGAAATAAGGGCACAGAATTTCCTACCGATCTCGGGCTCGATGATATCGTCAAGCGGGTTCTCACCCCTGACTTTCACATCAATATCCAGCGCATCCTCAAGCTGCCCGAGCGTGGTGGTTGAAAAACCAATGACAACGATCTCACGCGGATCGAACACATTGATCATGGAGAACATGCGGTTACCGCTCCCTTCTACTTCCTTGCCCCTGACCCCGAAACCCGTTGTGTGATACCAGGCCCTGCGGAAATCATCGTACGTCTTCCCTTCCCGCAGCCTCCGTGTAAGAATGGAGACCGTGGTCACGAGTTCGCTTTTTTTTGCCGCCATAAGCATCACATCCCTCTCAATGCAATGTGCGTAAACAGAGTATTTTAAGGATTGGCTGCATCGTCCGATGCGAATCGGGGAATCCTGAAAATCGCAGTCTCTCCGCCCGGCCGTCCAGCCCATCACGGGCCACCGGTTCCGCCCCGCCAATCGCTGCTATGTGCGGTTTTTTGCAGGGTGAATTTCTGCGGTTTTACCGGCCATCCAATCCATCGCGTGGTATCGCGATCGGCCATCCAAACAGCTTTGTAACGGGCCGGTTTATCTCCTCTTAAAATCTCTCGTTTGGCAATCGGGCACGTAATTGGGGGAATTGTTTTAATGGTGCTGAAAAATGGCCCTAACAGGCCGGTCGGGAATATTGGTATCGGGGAATCGGGGGCTGGAATGGGGCCGGATTTGTGGAGGTGGAACGCCCCTCTCATGTGATTAGTGAGTTTGCACCCCTTTATGGGATGGATCATAGAGGTTGCTGTGTGAAGCATCCGGAAGCTATGCTCGCATGATCGAATTTGTTTTTAATTGACAACCGAATTGACAACCACTACTTCAGAATATAATGAGCTCCCCGACGGACACCCATCATCTGGATCAACTCTTTTTCCCCCATCAGTGATAATTCTTTTTAAGGCAGCCTGCCGGGAAATGTGAAACAGGGTGACAAGATCTGATGTCTTAATTGATCCATGAGCGTGGATGCATTCAATAATCTTCATCTGCCGTTCGGACAGTGCCACCTGACCGCGGGCGGTCTTCCGGCACTCATCGGATGAGAGCAACCGTACCCGTTCTTTTACCCGGCGCAGCGAGATCTCTACACCCTCAGTGCAGGGAGTCGCTCGATCGCGTTTTGGCCTTACACGTTCACCAAAACAAGATCCTGTTTTCCCTCATCCCGTATCCTCTCTTCATCCATCACCCCGTCCCGGATGAAAATAATCCGGTCAAAGTATTCCATGTGCCACGGCTCGTGCGAGACCATCACAATCGTCTGGTTAAGTTCGCGGTTCACGGCACGGAAGAGTTCGAGCACGGTCCGGGAATTCTCGGTATCGAGGTTTGCGCACGGTTCATCGGCAAAGACAATCGACGGTGTGTTGACGAGTGCCCGGGCAATCGAGACCCGTTGCTGTTCGCCTCCGGAGAGCTCAAAGACGAGATGGTCCAGCCGTTTTCCAAGGCCTACCTTTTCCAATACCCGGGTCGCCGCCGCGTAACACTCAGCGAGGGGTTTGCCCTGCATGATTGCCGGGATCGCCACATTCTCCATCACGGTCAGCTCGGATACAAGCGCATAGTCCTGGAAGACGTACCCGAGGTGCATGAGCCGGAAACGGGTCCGTGCCTCGTCATCCAGTTGCGAGACATCCGTGCCATCGATCCGGATGTGGCCACCCGAAGGTATGTCGAGCAGCCCCAGCTGGTGGAGCAGGGTGGATTTCCCGCTCCCGCTCGGGCCCATGATCCCAACGAACTCGCCTTTCTGTATATTCAGGGAAACCCCCCGGAGTGCAGCAACCTCGACTTTACCCAGCAGGTAAATCTTTTCGAGATCCGTAACTTCGATCATCGTCAGCCCCTCATTGCATCGAGAATCTCTTCGTTAACCACCTGCCGGGCCGGGATGTAGCCCGATATAACCGACACCGCGTAGAGCAGCACGATGCTGAGCGCAAGACTGCTGTAATTAATTACCGGCGTAATGAAACCCATCGGGAACCGGAGCTGGTGAACGGTCAGGATCGTGCTGATCACATTCAGGATAAGCACACCGGTGATAATGCCACAGGTGCAAAGGAAGAGCACCTGGAGAAGGTAACTGCCGATGATAACCCGTTTGCGGATGCCAATTGCTTTTAAGATCCCGATCTGCTTCTTCCGGTTGATGATGTTGATGAAGGTCACGATGAAGACAACTACGCTCGCGACAACGAGACTGACAAACGTCATGATGTTATTGAGGAGCGAGAAACTGTTGATAGCGTCGCCCAAGATTCCCTTGCCCTTCTCATTCCAGGTTTTAATCTTCTCCTTCACTCCATAGTCCATAATCGTGTACTTGAGCGGGCCGGCCGTATCGGCCGATGTGCCCCGCACGAGAATCTCGGTTGCTTTTCCTTCCGTGTGCATGACCGAGTCCATCTCGGTCCGGGTCACGAATGCCGCAGAGTCAATGAGGGTGCCTTCGGTCTCATAAATACCTTTCACCCGGTAACTCTTCACCACGCCATTGCTGTAGGCTACCTCGATACGGTCGCCAACCACTACTCCGCCAAGCGAGGGCATTTTGTCCTGCGACTCATCCTCATTGCCGGCAAGAAGAGTGCCAATCAGGATCTGGTCGGTGTCACCTTTGGAAAGATAGTCGCCTCCCATCATCTTCATCTGGTACCGTGTGACACCCTGTTCATCCACCGGATCGAACGCTGTGAGGGCTTTTGTCTGGAATTTCCCGTTCTTTGTGTTCGTGATCGTCGTCCCCGTGCTGACATGGGCAGTAACCCCGGTTACCCCTGGAACCCGCCTGAGGTTTTTTACTATCGTATCCGCATGGTAAATGAAGAGTTCCTTCTCATTGGGCTCGATGCTCACGTGGCCGTACTGGTAATCGATCATCTGCTGGTTGTAGATGGTCACAACCCCGCCAATGATCATGGCAAGGAAGTTCATCAGCACAACCACGAGGGCAATGATCAGGATAGTGAGGGCGAGCGTGCCCCGGTTGCCGCGCCGGATTGCCCGTACGGCAAGGTAGAGTGAGACTCCCCAGCCCCCGCTGTTACGCATGATCTTTTCCCGGACGGATGCGCAGGTACCAGTACCCGGCTCCTGCAATGATGCAGATGAGCAGGACCGCGAGTGCGGCGGGTAGCATACCGGATGATGTGCCGGTCATGAGCGTTGCCTGTTCGCTGACCGTGTGGGGACCGAAATCATCATTGTAGCTGATCGTGAGGTTGGCCGGAACCGCACCGTCCTTTGTGGCCTGCAGGTAGAATATGGCCGGGGCATCGCTGTCCTTGTCAATGGATCCGATAAAGGCAGTTTTTGTACCCGTAAATGCGCTGTCGAGGGTGGCCCGCACCGAGGTTGCCTGGTCAGTACCGGTATTCTCTACCCGGATAATGAGCGTGAAGGTGCCGCCCGGCACCGGACGAACCGGGTCGGTGGTTATTGACGAGACTGCGATCTCTGCCTTTCCTTTGACCGGTATGCCGATCGTCTCGGTCTGCCGCTCGATCGTCCCATCCGGGTTCCGGTAGGTGATGGTGAGTGTAACCGGGTCGATACCGACTACGGTGTTCTTATCCGTGGCCAAACGGAGCGTGAGGTTTGTTCCCTCACCCGGGTCGAGGTGGTCCCGGTAATGCCGGCCGGAGGTGGTAAGAACGAGAGACTTTATTGTTGAATTTATCACCATCGAGATGTCACTTGCCCGGGTCAGGCCGGTATTTTCAATCGAGATCCCCGCGGTGCAGGACTCGCCCGGTGAAACGCGGTCCGGCAGATATTGCGTGACAAAAATGGCCGGTTTCTTCTGGGTCGAGATGTCGGTATTGACATTGACCGTGACCGGGTACCGGGTACTCCTCCCCCCCTTGACATCGATCCAGGCTTCGGGGAAATAGATCCCGCTTTGTGCCGGTGCCCTGATGACAAACGTGACCGGAACCGACTGTCCGGGCCCGAGTTCACCGAGACGGTCAAAATCCTTGGTCAGGACTTCAATCCCGTTCTCATCCAGGTGCACGTTCTCGACAAATACATTGATGTCGGTACTTTTCATGGAAGCAAACGTCCCGCCCGAGACGATACCGGTATTCTCTTTCTCTGATGCGGTCTCTGCGGTATTCTTTATAATAAGGGTGACCGTTCCCATGTCCCCGGGCAGAAGAACCGCCGGAGAGACCGAATAATCCGTGATGAGGACGGTTGGATCGCTCGCCGCTGCCGGTATTATAATGAACGTGATCAGGAGGACAAGCGTGATGAGCGTTACCGGCCAGCACCCGGTGCATCCTTCTGCATTTTTGTTGTTCTGCTCTCGCTGCCTGAGTCCTTGTCGTCTTTTTTTAACCAGATAAATCGTCATCTCCTCCTGTATTTCCTGAGCATTACGGGTTTCATGTCCCGGAATATTGTACCAGTGTTCAATTAAATAAACCTTTGTTTAGTTTACTGAAAACACTTTTATTTTGAAAACACAAGGTGAATATACCAAACCGGCTAATGGAGATACAACGAACATGCCACGGATCAATACCGAATACCGCGAGGATGCAAAGAAGAAGATCATCGCCGCCGCCATTGAGATTGCGGCAGAAAAGAACTGGGATGCGGTAACTCTCGAAGCGATTGCGCAGAAGGTCGGGGTTACCAAGGGAGCGCTCTATGCGTACTTCGAGAACAGCGAGGCGCTCTTACGTGAAGTGATCCTGGAGGTGTTCCGGAATGTCCGGGCCGGACTTGAGGCTGTACTGGTGGATGAGGAGAACATCCATCGAACAATCCGGAGCCTTGCCGAATTGATCTTTGAGCAGCAGAAACCCTATGCCTCCATCTATTGCCAGCTGCCGGTACGGCTCCCGCAGGATTCACGGTACCGGCAGGAATTCATAGAGATCTTTGACAACAACCGGCTCCTTATCCGGGATTACCTGGCCCGGATGAAAACGCAGGGAAAACTCCCGTTGGATTCAGATCCTGATGCGGCTGCAAGTGCCCTCATTGCGCTGACCATGGGCCTGCGGATCAGTACCCTCTTCCTGAAAAAGGACCCCGATACGGTAAAAAAGATCTGGATCGATTCAATGGAGCGGATCTTGTCAATTGGGCCGGAAAAAGGGAAGCGGTAAGACCCTCTCATGATCTCGAGAGATCCGCTCACTCCTGTACATAGGTCGCCCGGTACCTGGTTCTCATAATTGACGATTTTTCTGAATTGACAACCATCGCTTCAGAATGTACCGGGCACACGTTAAGATGTTTATCAGGGAAATCGTTGTCTGGGCACCCCCTTTTACACTTCGGAGATGGGGGTCGCGTGGGTACAGTTGGGGGCAGGCCGGGACCGCGTTACGTTATGGCGAGTTTGTCGACTCTGTGATGGGGGTCGCCCCCGGCTGTTTTGTTGGAAACTCGCTGGCGAGGGAAACGTGACAGGATATCCGCTGTGTCAAAAAACATTTCCGAAATTATTTACATGAGCATGCCGTTTTTTGTTCTGTTCTAATTAAAAAGCCGGTGACCTTATGCTCCAACTTCGCGTAATATTTTTCCTGCCCCTCCTTCTTGTCGGGGCACTGCTGGTCACCGGCTGTACGTCTTCATCAAGTCCGAAATATCTCCTATCAGCATGTACGAAGTGAATATCACATCCGTTTACGATCCGAAAATCGGGAACATCAGTGTGTTCATAGTCTGAACACTTTTTCTTTAAGGTCATCTTTTCCCAAGATCACCTTTATGTCATTTGCCATCAATATTTACAGACCCAAGCTTGGAGCCCTGTTTCAGGGACAGCATGGTGCAAAGACTATGGCAGATGTGGTCGAGGTTTTAGTACCCGGCGGAAAGGCAACCGCAGGTCCCCCATTGGGACCTTCGCTCGGACCACTCGGTATCAACGTGAAAGCTGTTGTCGATGAGATCAACGCAAAGACCGCCTCATTCAATGGAATGCAGGTCCCGGTCATCGTTACCGTTGACGACAAAAAGAAATTCACGATCACCGTGGGTATTCCCCCGGTGTCGGCACTCATAAAAAAAGAGGCCAATATCGAGAAAGGATCCGCAGAGCCCAACGTCAAAGTGGTAGGCAATCTACCATTCGAGGCCGCTATCAGAATTGCCAACATGAAACTCGAAAACATGCTCGCCTACGAGCTGAAGACTGCCGTCAAGGAAGTCATCGGCACGTGTGTCAGCATGGGAGTCAGCGTTGACGGCAAGAAACCCAAAGAGGTTCTCGCCCTAATCGCCGAAGGCAAGTATGACAGCGTTCTCGTGAAGTAACATGAGAAAACCATAGGAGATCGGAAACGGTCGCAGAACTATGGAGGAATCTGATGGTTGATAGGGCCAAAATTTTGGAAGCCGTAAAAACGGCGGTAGAAAAAGCGCCAGAGCGGAAGTTCTCTGAGAGCATCGATATTACCATCAATCTCAAGAATATCGATATGGCGCAGCCGAAAAATCGTATCGACGAGACGATTATGCTCCCCCACGGCACCGGAGAAACAATCCAAATCTGTGTCATCGGGAAGGGCGACATCGTCACGCAGGCTAAAGAAGCCAAGGTTGAACTGATTATCGGCCCTGAAGAAGTTGAACGACTCGGCGGTCAGCCCCGCGAAGCACGGAAAGTTGCCAGTACCTACCGGTATTTCCTTGCAGAGATGGGTGTCATGGCAGTTGTCGGTCGGTACTTAGGTCCCCGGCTCGGTCCGCGGGGCAGAATGCCGATGCCGATCCCTGCACAGCAGGACATCCGCCCGATTGTCGAACGTCTCCGCAACTCGGTAAAAATCCGAACCAAGGACAAGACGGTCTTCTCTTCAAAGGTCGGTACAACGGCAATGAAGCCGGAACAGGTCGCCGAGAACATTGAAACGATCGTAAAAAGGATCGAATCTGTCCTTGAACAGGGTCCGTTAAACGTTCGTTCCATCTTTGTCAAGACCACGATGGGTCCCGCAGTGAGGCTGGAATAATGGCGTTGTATACACACCACCTGCCCTCCTGGAAAAAGGACGAAGTCGCAGAGATTAAGAAGAACGCAAAACAGTTCGCCTTAATCGGGCTTGTGGACATGTACGGTATCCCGGCACAGCAGGTGCAGCAGATCCGCAGGAACCTGCGGG
>Ga0074195_1001686_pt1 | contig 28980 bp, 24 predicted proteins | sample EPASupsiteHSE623_FD_64525 | JGI IMG/M metagenome (GOLD analysis project Ga0074195, IMG submission 64525) | Bioremediated contaminated groundwater from EPA Superfund site, New Mexico - Sample HSE6-23 | ecosystem: Environmental > Aquatic > Deep subsurface > Groundwater > Contaminated ... | reverse complement strand
GGGGTTTGTCATGGTGTTCGACAACCGGACCACCGGGGAGAAGGCGCACCGGCTCGCCGCCTGGCAGGAGGTGGCCCGCCGCATCGCCCATGAGATCAAGAACCCGCTGACTCCGATCCAGCTCTCCGCCCAGCGGCTGCGCAAACGGTATCTGGAGACCATCACCGACAACCGGGAGATCTTTGACCAGTGCACGGCCACCATCGTCAACCAGGTCGACGAGATCAAAAAACTGGTGAGCGAGTTCTCCGATTTCGCCCGCATGCCGAAGCTGCACAAGGAACGGAAAAACCTCGGCGACCTGGTGCGGGGGATGGTGGTGTTGTACCAGGAGGCCCATAAGCACCTGACCATCACCTGCGGGATCGACCCGGCAGTGCCCGAATTTCTTTTCGACGGCGTCCAGATCAAACGGGTGCTGATCAATCTGCTCGACAATGCCGTCGCTGTCCTGAGTGACGGCGGCACCATAACGGTTACCCTCGGTTTCGCCTTCAACGCCGGCCAGATAAGATTGGAAGTGGCCGACAATGGTCCGGGTATCGCCGACGAGGTCAAGTTGCGGATCTTCGAGCCTTATTTTTCCACCCGCACATCGGGCACCGGCCTGGGCCTGGCCATTGCCCACACCATCGTCAGCGAGCATGGCGGCGTGATCCGCGTCTATGACAACACGCCGGCCGGCGCGGTGTTTGCGGTTGAGTTGCCGCTGGATACCTGATATGATGCCCAGGCAAAATTGCTCACTCGCCACCTGGGCCCACATTCCCAAGCCCTTCGTTTTCCGCCGGACCGCTTTCCATGCCCGACACCATTCTCATCATTGACGACGAGGCCGCCATCCGTGACAGCCTCGCGGGCATCCTCGCCGACGAAGGATTCGAACCGCTGACCGCCGCTTGTGCCGAAGAGGGCCTGCAACTGCTGGACGAAAAAGACATCCGTTTGATATTGCTCGACATCTGGATGCCGGGCATGGACGGCCTGGAGGCGCTCAAGCTGATCAAGCAGCGGTTCACCCTGCCGGTGATCATGATTTCCGGCCACGGCACCATCGAAACCGCGGTCCAGGCCACCCGCAGCGGCGCCTACGACTTCATCGAAAAACCGCTCTCCTACGACAAGACCATCCTCTCGATCAAAAAGGGGCTGCAACTGGCGCAACTGGAGCGGGAAAATCAATTGCTGCGGGAGTGTGGCCCGGTGCCGATCAGCATCACCGGCAGCAGCCCCCTGGTGGTGCGGCTGCGCCAGCAGATCGAGCGGGTGGCGCCCACCGACGCCTGGGTATTGATCCGGGGTGGCCACGGCACCGGCAAGGAGCTGGTGGCCCAGACCATCCATCGCCACTCCCGCCGGTCCACGCAGCCGATGGTGGCGGTCAACTGCGCCGCCATTCCCGAGGAACTGATCGAATCCGAGCTGTTCGGCCACGTCAAGGGGGCCTTTACCGGGGCCACTGACAACAAGAAGGGCAAATTTGACCAGGCCAACGGCTCCACCCTCTTTCTGGATGAGATTGGCGACATGAGCCTGAAAAGCCAGGCCAAGGTGCTGCGCATCCTCCAAGAACAAAAATTCGAACGGGTGGGCGGCTCGCGGACCATCGAGGTCGATGTCCGGGTGCTCGCCGCCACCAATAAAAACCTGGAAGACGAGATCGAAAAGGGGACCTTCCGGCCCGACCTGTTCTACCGCCTCAATGTGGTGCCGATTGAGGTGCCCGACCTGGTCGACCGGCGCGAGGACATCCCCCTCTTGGTGGCTGATTTCATCGACCAGTTCAGCCGCAAGGGCATCGGCCGCAAACAGTTCTCCGCTTCGGCCCTGGCCCTGCTGCAACGCCACGCCTGGCCGGGCAATGTCCGCGAGCTGCGCAACCTGGTCGAGCGGCTGGTGATCATGACCCCCGGCGACGAGATCGCCGGCGAGGATGTGGCCCTTTTCCTGGGCAATGCGCCGCTGCTGCACCCGCCGTTTCCATCCGTGGACGCGTCCTACCTGCATCTTGGCTACAAGGAGGCCCGCCGCCGCTTCGAGGCCGAATATCTGCTCGCCAAGCTGGAGGAAAACGACGGCAACATCTCAAAGACCGCCGAACAGATCGGGATGGAACGCAGCCACCTCCACAAGAAGGTGAAGGCCCTGGGCATCGCGGTCAGGTAAAGCGCACGGCCGCAGCGTTTCCCCATTCCTCAATCCTTACCGATTTTCTCTCGCAACAACCTTTTCCCCATTCCGAGGTAGCCCCATGGTTTTTCCCGAATACCGCCCGCGCCGCATGCGCCAGACCGAGACCTTCCGCGCCATGATCCGTGAAACCCGGCTGGCGCCGGAACAGATGATCTATCCCCTCTTCGTCCTGCCGGGCAAGGGTATCCGCCAGGAGGTGGCCTCCATGCCGGGCGTCTTCCGCCTGTCGGTCGATCAACTGGCCCAGGAGGCCAGGGACTGCCTGGCCGTGGGCATCCGTTCGGTGATCCTCTTCGGCCTGCCGGAGAAAAAGGATGGCCTCGGCTCGGGCGCCTACGCCAAGAACGGCATCATCCAGCAGGCCATCCGGGAACTGAAAAACAAGGCGCCCGGGATGACCGTGGTCACCGATGTCTGCCTGTGCGAATACACCGACCACGGCCACTGCGGTTGTCTGGCCGGCAACGAGGTCGATAACGACGCCACCCTGGAACTCCTGGCCCAGACCGCGCTTTCCCATGCCCAGGCCGGAGCCGACATGGTGGCGCCCTCGGACATGATGGACGGCCGGGTGAGCGAAATCCGCACCACGCTCGACGAAAACTCGTTCCACATGGTGCCGATCATGTCCTATGCGGTCAAGTACGCCTCGGCCTTCTACGGCCCCTTCCGCGACGCCGCCGAGTGCGCGCCGCAGTTCGGCGACCGCCGCAGCTATCAGATGGATCCGGCCAACAGCAAGGAGGCCCTGCGCGAGGCGACGCTGGATGTGGAGGAAGGCGCGGACATCCTCATGGTCAAACCAGCGCTCGCCTACCTCGACATCATCAGCCGCCTGCACGAGGAGTTCGACCTGCCGGTGGCCGCCTACCAGGTCAGCGGCGAGTACGCCATGATCAAGGCTGCCGCCGAAAAGGGCTGGATCGACGGCGACAAGGTGATGGCCGAGAGCTTGATCGCCATCCGCCGCGCCGGCGCCGACCTCATCCTCACCTACTTTGCCAAGGACATGGCGCGGTTGCTGGCGGCGGGGAAGTAACGCCCTTGCCGGATTGGACACTCAAAGCACACCTTTTCGTGACCCAAAAAAACGGAATCGCTCTACCGGTCACTAAAGCCAATCAGAATTTCGGATAGCGGGATTGTCCTGACAAACGGAAGCGATGGCTCCACAGGGACGGCCAGCAACGCCAATGGAAAAATTGGTCGCTGTCCCTGTTTTTATGTTTTTACTGTTTTTACCTCGGGAACCGGGCGCGCTACAAAACATAGGAGGAGTGTAAGGTGCGAAAACTAGCGACGGTGTTATTCCTCCTCTTGTTCGGATGCGTCGGTATACCTGAAAAGGTGAAGCCCGTTGATAATTTCAAATTAGAGAAGTATCTGGGCAAGTGGTACGAGATTGCCAGGCTAGATCATTCTTTTGAACGGGGTCTAACTCAGGTAACCGCCGAGTACACAAAAGGGGAGAGCGGCGGTGTAAGGGTGTTGAACCGTGGCTACTCTGAAAAAGAAAAGACTTGGAAACAGGCAGAAGGGAAAGCCTACTTCGCCCAGGGAACAGATAAGGGCCATCTAAAAGTTTCCTTCTTCGGGCCCTTTTACGGTTCATATATCATACTCGAACTTGATCATGAGCATTACCGCTATTCAATGGTTTGCGGGCCTGACAAAACCTATTTATGGATTCTGGCCAGAGACCCGGAAATAACAAAAGAGCTGAAGGATACCCTCATGGCAAAGGCAGCGTCGCTCGGATTTGACGTAAGCAGATTAATATTCGTTGATCAGCGCTGACATACCAGACGAGAATACGAGAAATCAGTACGAGAAATCAGGAGAAATCAGGGACTGCGACCGTTTATCTTATTTTCTTCGGTCGACCGACAGACAATGCGGACAACCTTCTGCCTGTAATGCCTTCCATTATGCTGGTGAACGTCTCATCTCCGCAGGGGCGCCCTGTTTTTGTGCTTTGAACCAATTCGGCAATCATCCGAGGATCTTCATTTTCCTGCAAATACTCGCGCCAGTCCGTGATTATCTCGGTGAGGTAGCAGCCCTCAGCCAGAACAGAATCCGGGTGCTTATCCACATGGCTTCCAGCGCTCGACCACTTGTACTCCTCGGGTTTATCAATCATTTTAGCCCTGACCGGATTGTTCTCGACGTAGCGCACCGCCGCGTAGACATGGGGCTCGTCAAGTACGCAGGAAAAGAACCTCCCTTGCCACAGATGACCGTTGGCGCCGCTTTTTTGGTTGAAATATTTTGAATACATCATGTGCAGAGTATTAAAGGTCTTGGCCAGAGAATCGCCCTTCATCGGCACTGCAACATAATGGACGTGATTGTTCATGAGACAATAGGCCCATATCTTCAACGCGTATTTTTCACTGTATTTTCGCAGCAATTGAAGATAGTTGTCAAAATCTTCATCTGAATTGAAGACGGTTTGGCGATAATTGCCCCTCTGCGTTATGTGATGGGGGTAGCCGATTGCAACCGCTCGTGATATTCTAGGCATCGGTGGATATATTGTTTCAATGGGGTGGATGTCTTAAAAAAAAACTGCGCTGTCCCAAATTGGATCTTGCGGTGCTGCCTTGTTATTGTCTTCGTTTCCGTTGGTGTTTGTGGACTTCATCCACCAACTTCAAGGATTCAAACCAGGATTTCTGACAAAATCGTTTAAAATCATCCAGCTTATCGATTGCCGGTAACAAATCATCCCCCGCCGTGATCGTTCCCACGGCAAGGTGATATGTTGAAAGAGCCTGGATATATTCCCTGCGGCGCTCTTTCGGGATAATAATCGGCGGGAAGCCCGCCTTGAGGACAGGGACATTAGCAAGGAGCCTGGCCATTCGACCATTGCCATCCCAGAAAGGGTGAATTCTGACAAAAGCTGCATGCAATTCTGCGTAGCAGGCGAGAGCATTTTCCTTGTCCGGAGCTTTATCCTTGTTCATTCCGGCGAAGAAGTCCTGCCACGCCTTCATGAGCGCAGGAACATCTTTTGGCGAGGCATATTCGAAAATGATCTGCTTGTTGCCATCAACAATCACGGTTGAGTTCGGTTCAACCTTCCAGGCACCCACCGGTTTATACACATCGACAATCTGCTCTGTCTGCACGGCCCGGTGAAGAGCGAACAGGTCGTCATCCACGAGGTCAACACCTCTTTCTACCAGACGATAAATCAGATCGATGGCGCGGGCGTGTCCTGTAACTTCTACATGGTCTTTTAAGGGCTTACCGGAAATGGTAAGACCTTCTTCCAGCACAAAGGCTGTCTCCCCAAGGGTTAGGGTGTTGCCTTCAAGCGCAGTGGATGAATGCGTCCATAGGTTGCGAAGCTGTGCCAGTAAGGCATCGCGGAGATCCTGGTCCAGGTCGTTTAAAAATTCGAGCATGACCATTACGTTACGTTATCTGCAATGTGTTTAGGGAATTTTCCGGCCGCTGAAGCCAATTAGATTTTCGGATGGTTGGATCATACGGACACAACGGAAGAAATGTCAATGTGAAATTGGTCGCTGTCCCTATTTTTTCTATTTTTTTATTTTATATAAAAACAGCCAGCGTTCCGGCGGGAAAACGGCCACCATTCCGCTGTGAAAACGGCCGGCGTTCCGATTGGTGAAAATAGGTGAAAACAGGGTGAAAACAGGGACAGCGACCGTTTATCCTAATTTTCCTAATTTTGTCCCGCCTTACCGGTGGCCGGAGACAAGGAAAGGCCATCCGGTGGAGTGAGCACGCTTCATTTCGCAAACCAATGTACACAGGTTGCTGGTTGGTGAGCAGACGATGAAGCCGTTGCCCACCCTATCGCGCTGAAAGTTTCCAGCCGCAATACCCTCTCGCCTCACCGGGCCATCCGGTTGACGAAGCAGGCCATGAGATCCAGGGCCAATTCGGGAAAATCCAGCTGGGGGGCATGGCCGCAGCCCTCGAGCAACAGCGGGGTGGCCGGACCACCGGATCGATGGACAATGGCCTCCACCTGGGCCGCGGTGCCGTACTGATCGTCGCGGCCCTGGAGCACCAGCAAGGGTGCGACAATGGCCGGCAGCAGGTCTTCGATGGTCCAGGATCGGAAACTGGGGTTGGTCCAGGTTTCTGCCCAGGCCGTGAACAGCGCTTCGGCTTTGTCGCCGTGAAACCGGGTAAGTCCCCTTCTGAGCTTGCCCTGCTCCCAGGCCTCTTGCGCCCCTTTGACCCCAGCGACGGTCACCTCCTCGACCATGACATGGGCGGCGACGGTGACGATTCCCAGCAGGAGCGGCGGTTGTTCCGCTCCGAAAATCAAGCTGATGCTGCCACCGTCGGAATGACCGATGAGGATGAACCGCTGGCCGGGGATCAGGGCCGCGATCACCTTCGGCAGTTCGTCCAGGGCGTATTCGTGGAGATAGCGGGGGGTGCGGGGATGGACGAGCGGCGAGGATCGTCCGTGGCCGCGCCGGTCATAGACCAGGCCGGGACAGCCGGTGCGCTGGCAGAGATGCGCGGGGAAATCGTGCCACTGGGCAATGGAGCCCAATCCTTCGTGGAGGAACACCAGGCAGGGACGCCCATCTTCCCCCTCAAACCGTTGATAATGGACATGGTGCTGCGCACCCAGCGCCAGAAGGCTCATGGGCAACCTCTCAGGTCTTCCTCGTTGTTCGCCATCGGCCCCATCCCCAATCGCCAACCGCCGCCAGCAGCCCGCCCGCTCCATCGGCAGCCACATCCCAACCGCCGGCGCGCCGCCCGGCGATGAAGGATTGGTGAAACTCGTCGGTCACCCCATACAACAAACAGAAGAGCACCACCGCGCCACCGGCGAGCAACGACCGCCCACACCGCCATCGCGGCGGCAGGGCATGGAGGAAGGCCAGCCCGAGCACCGCGTAGACCAGGCAATGGAACGCCTTGTCGATATTGACGATATCCGGCAGGGAAAAACTGTTGCCGGGTTGATGCGACTGGTAAAAAATGGCCCCCATGACCACGATCACGGGAAAAAGCCGGGGCCAGTTGTTCTGTTGATCCATAAACTCCGTCTACGCCTCGACCCCGCCGTCTGATTCCACATGCATCCGCTCGAGCATCTCCTTGGGATAGCGTTTGTGCAGGCGGCGGATGGCGGCATGGATCTGCTGGGCGGGTGCCCGGTCGAGCAGGGTCTCGGCCTGGTCGGCATAGGCGGTGAGGAAAAACTGCCGCTCGCGGAGGGCAAAGGTGTGACTGAAGTTGATCGCGATGGTTTCGGGATTCTCGTCAATAGGCACGTCAAGGCGCTCGCCGCCCCTGGCGATCTGCACCGCATCGGATTCGGTAATCTCCAGGAGCCAGGCATCTCCTTCGTGATCGCTGAAGAACAAAAAAACACCGAGTTCATGGAAGGTTGCCTTTTTCTCGGCCGCCTGGGCCTGTACCTTCTCGATGGCCGCCATCAGCGAAATCCTCATCTGATTGACGGGGCTGCCGACCGCCCCCGCCTGCTTGGCGGGAAGGCAGCAATGTTTATATTTTCTCCCCGAACCACAGGGGCATGGTTGATTTCGTCCAATTTTTCCCATCCTGTCCGTTCCTCTCGTGCTGGTTATGCCGATCGCTGGCAGCGTTGCGGTTCAGCCCATTTCCTTACCCTGGATCACTGAAGGAATTCAAGAAAAAGCGCGTGGTTCTGTCAGGCCACGGCTTTCTTGCCGCCATGTTCCAGTCCATCAGGAAAACTGCACCCCAAGGGCGTTGTAGCGCGACCAGATGGCCTTGAACGCCTCCTGATTTTCCAGGAGGATGTCCACCAGCTTGGGGTCGAAATGGTGGCCGCGCTGTTCCCGGAAATGGGCAAAGACGGCCTCCCAGGTCCAGGCCTCGTGATAGACGCGTTTGTTGGACAAGGCGTCGAAGACGTCGGCCACGCCGATGATCCGGCCATGGATGTGGATTTCTTCCCCCTGCAGCCCCTGGGGATATCCCCGCCCGTCCCACCGCTCGTGGTGCTGGAGGATGATGTTGGCCGCGGCCCGGATGATCGGGCTTGACGAGGTGATCAAAAGATCATGGCCGCGATAGACGTGGGTCTTGATGACCAAATACTCTTCCGGGGTCAGGGGGCCGGGCTTGTTCAAAATGGAGTCCGGGATACCGATCTTGCCGAGATCGTGCGGCGTGGATGCGAGTTTCAGCATCTCGGCCTCCTCCTCGCTCAGGCCGTACTTCAGGGCCAGCAGCCGGGCATACTCGGCCACCCGCCGGACATGGCTGCCGGTCTCGGCCGAGCGGCACTCCATGGTCTCGGCAATATGGAAGATGATCTCCTTCTGGGTGTCCTCGATCCCCTTGTGCAGGAACAGATTGTCAAACGCCAGGGAAACATTGGTGAAAAACAGCTCCAGCAGGTCATGATCGGACTCGTCGATCTCCTTGGCAATCTCCAGGTAGAGAAAATTCTCCGAGCCGGTCTGGCTCTTGAAATACCAGGCGCACTTGCCGTCCTCGCAATAAAACCCGTGCGGCTGCGATCTTGCCCGCTCCAGGGCGGTGTGCATCAGGGCTGTCTCGACCTCGCCGATCGGCCGGTCGACATAACGGCCGAACTGGCCGGTCCCCGCCAGCACCATCGATTGCCCCTCGATTCCGGAGGCCGTCAGGCCGGAGGTGTAGTCGCAGATGGCATCGTCTTGCAGCTGCAGGATGGAGGTCAGTTGACTGAGCACACCGCTGCCCAATTTTTGCAGGGATTGGCGCTCAAAGATGTCGGTCGAGGCGTCGATGATCTTTTTCAGTCCCTTGCGGTTGTTTTCGATGGTGGTGATGAAATGGTAACTGCGCAGGGCGGAGATGACCGTGACCAGCATCTTGTCCAGGGTGAGTTCGGTCTTTTCCTTGTAATCGTTGATGTCATACTCCACGATCACCTTGGCGGCGGGCGCCTTGCCGGGCTGGCCGGTGCGGAGCACGATCCGCACCGCGCGGTTGTTCAGCTCTTCCCGGATATGCCGCACCAGTTGCAGGCCGCTGTCGTCGGTTTCCATCACCACATCAAGGAGGATCACGGCGATGTCCCGGTGTTCGCCCAGGATCTGCCGCGCCTCCCGGCCGCTGTAGGCATGGAGGAAACTAAACGCACGCCCCTGATACTCGAGACCCTTGATCATGTAGGTGGTGACGTTGTGGACGTCGGCCTCGTCATCGACGATGAGGATTTTCCACGGCTCGCCGTTTACCGGCACGTGAGGGCTTGGGCCCCGGTCCAGCTCCGGCGCCTCGTCCTTGAACAGAATTTCATCGGAATCTCGCATATATTCCTCGTATCAAACGGGCATGCTCACATGGAAGGATGTCCCCTGCCCTGGCTCGCTCTCGCAGACGATGGCGCCGCCGAGGGTCCGGGTAACAATGTTGAAGACGATATGCAATCCCAGCCCGGTGGATCCTTGACTTCGGGCGGTGGTGAAAAAGGGCTCGAAAATGCGGTCGCGGATCTCTGCGGGCATGCCCTTGCCGTTATCGGCGTAGCGGAGTTCGAGGGTGCCGTCAAGCCGGCGCACCTCGATGCGGATGGTCCCGGCCTGCTCCGGATCGAAGCCGTGGGTCAGGGAATTGATGATCAGATTGGTCAGGATCTGGGAAAAAGCGCCGGGATAGCTCTCGATCGCCAGGCCGCCGTCGCACAGCACCTCGATCCGGTGCCTGGTTTTCTTCAGCTTGGGCCGCAGGCTGAGCAGGACTTCGTCGATGTAACCCCTGACGTTGAAGACTCGCCGATGTTCCGAGATCTGATCGGCCGCCACCATCTTGAAGCTGCGGATCAGTTCCGAGGCCCGGTTCAGATTCACCAGGACCATCTCGGTCCCTTCGCGGGAATCGTCAAGGAACTGCGTCAGGTCCGAACGCTTCATCTCGCCCCGGGCAAAAAGATCGGCCAGGGCCTGGTTTTTCTCGGCTAAGGTCGATCCGGCGGACAGGGCCACTCCGACCGGGGTGTTGATCTCATGGGCCACGCCGGCCACCAGCTCGCCCAAGGCCGCCAGCTTTTCCGAGAGAACCAACTGTTTTTGCATCCGCTGCACCTCCTCCAGGGTGTGCTGCAGATCGCGGTTGGCGCCAGCCAACTGCTCGGTGCGCTGCTCAACCCGCTCTTCCAGTTCCTCGTTGAGCCGCAGCAGCTGTTCCTCGGCCCGGGACCGTTCCCTCTCCTTGTGTTCCAAGCCCTCGGCCATGCTGTCAAAGGCAATGGCCAACTGTCCCAGCTCTCCTTCTCCGGCGTCGCTCCCGATACGGACGTCCAGATCGCCCGCCTTGACCTTGCCGGTGGCCTCGATCAAACGGGTCAAACGGCGCATCATGGTGAACTCGCCGACAAACCAGGCGGTGATCAGGGCCAGGATCGTCGCCAGCACCAGCAGACCGACATTGCGGTAGATGACGGAATGGGCCTCGCCCAGAGCCTGATCCACGGGGATGCCCAGCCGGATCATCAAATAGGGAAAAGAGGCCCCTTGAAAATGGAGCCGTTTGAAACTGTACAGACGGCTGACCCCGTCCACTCCGGTTTCGAGAAAGGTGCCCTCTTCGTCCCGGCCGGACATCCGCGCCACCATCTGGGGCAGGTCACGGACCCAGGTGTATTTCTCGGTTTCCGGAAATCGGGTCAGCCGCATGCCATCCGCGTCGGTCAGGGTAAAAACCGACCACTCCGGCAGGCGGGTGTCATAAAAAAGACGGCCGAAATAATTCAGGTCGAAATCGGCCACCAGCAGGCCCACCGGCTTATCGGCCGGACCGAGGACCGGCTGGGCGAAATGGATGACCACCCTGTGCTCGGCTTGCAGCAGAGTGTAGTCGCCCATGGTGAAGGCGCCGCTCTCCATGGCGGCGCGAAAAAAGCCGGAAGCAACCAGATCCTCGGCACTCCCAACAGGGGCTGAGGCCAGAATGCGGCCGGCGTCATCGGCCAGCGACAGGGAGACATAGGCGGCATTCCGGGCAAGGATATCCGTCAATAAAGCCTGGCAAGCGGCGGCATCAAGACTCCGCACCTCCGAGGACTTGGCCAGGGTCATCAGCAGAAGGCGGGCGTTCTCGACCACGCGCTCGTGGTGCGCGGCCATGGCCTGCACCTGACGCAGGGCGTAATTCTCGGCGTCGCGTACCACCCAGCCGCGAAGCTCCCGGCCGGTATAAAGCAGAATTGCCAGCGCCGGCAGCACCGCCAGCAACACCAGGACCATCAGACTCTTGCGGATGGTACCAAAAAGAAAGGATCGCATCGCTCCTCCATCGGCTGAACAACGACACGTCAGCCATTCCCACCTGCCAACGGACAGGCGCGCGTCGTGCTCGCGAACGCTCTTATTCCTTGCGTGTGTATTGTACCAGATTCCGTGCGAACCGCACAAGCATGCGGCACTGCACCTGTCCCTGGAAAGAAAGAATGCGGCGGGAAAAAAGGAAGAAGCGGTTTCAATTCACCGGGTGGAGCACCGAGGTCTTGAGTTCGCCGGTGCGCACCGGCACCAGCCAGTAGCCTGCCGGGGTTGCCCGGATGGCCTCACGCAGTTCTCCGCTCACCCGGTGCGAATCCTCCACCAAATTGTAGAAGACCGAATCGATGCCGATAAAGCCATCGAGAAGATGGGTGAGGGTATGGAGAACCTTGGTGACATACCCTTGTTGCAAGCCGGGCAACTGCTCGAGGGTGGTCACCCCTTCTTCCTTGAGATGATCGAGCATCCGCCGGGCAAAACTGTCGTTGGCGGCCAGGCCGTACGCAAGTGTCCGCCAGAAAAGGGGGTCGGTCCCGCTCAGGATCTCCTCGGACCGGACGAAAAATTCAGCATAGCTGATCAACTGGTTGCCGGTAAGGTAGCGCTCCACATGCCGGCCCGCCAGTTCACCGGACTGGGAATGGACAAGAAAATAGTGGGAAACAGGATATTCCATGCGATGTGTTCACGGGTGAAGGGAAAGGGCGACGGCACGGGCCGCCGTTTCAGGGGACTCCATGGGCAACAGCACGGACATGATTGAGGCAGGTGATGTCCTGAACCCCGGCAAATCCCATGTCCATGTTAACATACCAACTTTCGTGGTGTCCATGGCGATCGCAGCTCCACAGCCAGTTCACCGGACCGCCCGATAACTCGGGAAACAGTTTCTGACCGTCCTCATCCGGCAGGAGGCTGAGCAATTCGTCGACCGTGGGCAGGCGCCACCGCCGGCAGCCGTCGAATCCCTGGGCGTTCAACCCCTCGACATAGGCATGCGCCGCGGCAAAGGTCAGGGGATACCGGCTGCCCCGGCGCTGCCAGACCAGGCCGGTGGTCCGGTCGGCCACGGTTTCCGCCCCGATGTCGAGGAGATTGCATACCGGCGTCACCGGCCGGGACAGGGCATTGACCGCGAAGCGCGCCTGGGCCCGGGACCGGCAGACATTGGCCGGCTCGCTGCGCAGCCGCGCCGGTTCCTGACCCGGGGCCGGCAGCGGACACATCTTCGCGGCCGGCGGCGCCCCCAGGGGGAGCCCCTCGAAGGCAGCCAGCATTTCCGCCGCGGACTGAAACCGCTCATCCGGCTGCCAACGTAGGGCCTTGGCGAAAAATTCATCCCAGGAACGGTCGTATTGGGGATTGACCAGGGAGAGGGAAAAGCTCTGCATGCCGGGCAGCGTGCCGGTGAGCATGCGATACAGCAAGACCGCCGTGGAGTAGAGATCGGCTCGGCCATCCCCGCCCTTGGGATTCTGCCGTTGTTCCGGAGGCGTGTAGCAGGGCGAGCCGATCTGCATGCTGTCCGGGCCGGAAAAGCTGACACCGCCCACCAGAGCCATGCCGAAATCGCAGATTTTGATGGTGTCCTCGTCGGTGACCAGGATGTTCTGCGGTTTGATGTCCCGGTGGATGATGCTGTTGTGGTGGAGAAAATCAAGGGCTGCGAGAATCTGGCGGCCGTAATGGAGCACCTTGGCGGCCCGGATGATACGCGAGTCCTCCTCGATGCGGAAAGTCTCGCCAATCATCTCGCCGAGATTGTTGCAGATATAGTCCATGACAAAAAAAGGCCGTCCCTGATCGTCATGGTCGAAGTCGTGGGCCGTGACCAGGAAAGGCTGATTGAAGGCGGCCATGGTCCGCGCCTCGAAAGTGAAGATCTCCTGCAACCGGTCGGTGCCAAGAATCTCCTCCAGCAGCTCGCTGGGATCGAGCAGCTTGATCGCCACCACCTTGTCGATCACCGGCGCGATCCCTTTGTACACCGAACCCATGCCGCCCTTGCCGAGGCGGCGGATGATCTGATATTTGCCGATCTGTTGCATCACCTCACCAGAAAAGACGCTGGGCGTTGCTCGCGGGAAACCCGCGCTCGCCGAGGAGACGGATGGTGGCCTGGACATCGTAGGCCAGGGCCCGCACCTCGATGGTTGCCGCATCCTGGTCCCACAGCATGTACTTGGCGTACCAGTTGAGCAGGTCGCGTGGCTGGCCGACACTGCCGGGGAGGAGCAGATAGCGCGTGCGCGGGTCGAGGCTCTTTTGCTCTGCCTGTAGCGCACAACTGGCGATGCTGCCGCCATCCTGTTGATGGAATCCGAGGTCGTGGGTGTGCCCGGCAAAGCAGATCCGTTCCGGGTAGGCGGCAAACACTCGCCGCAGCCGGTTTTCCGAGGGCGCATGCAGGTAGGTCGTCATCGATTGGGGCGGGCAGCCATGGACGAACCGGGCCTCGCCGCAGCGGAGAACAGCCGGCAACGCGACCAGCCATGTCAGGGCGTCAGGACTGAGCAACGAGCGGGTGAGGATTAGGGATTCCCGGGCCGTGGCATGCAACCGGCTGCAATAGCTGCGGCTGGCCAGGCCCAGCTCGTGGTTGCCCATCACCGAAACGATCCGGTACCGCTCCAGCGCCCGCACCACCTCCTCGGGTTCCGGGCCGTAGCCGATATTGTCGCCCAGGGAAATAATCCGGTCGGCGCCGGTCAAGGCAATATCGGCCAGCACCGCCTGCAGGGCCCGGTAATTCCCGTGGATGTCGGCAAGAATGGCCAGCCGCATCGTTCTCCCTTACCGTCCGTTGCCGGGTCGCATCAGGGCCGCCTGCCGCCGCTCTGCTTGAGCAGGTAGTCCTGCCGGACATTGCCCAGGGCAGCAAAAATGTGTTCCTTGGCTCCGGGAATTTGCCGGTAGATCTGTTCGGCCAATTGGTGGATGTCCCGTCGCCGGGTCTGTTCCCGCAGCGGACAACTGGAACGAACGGGCGAAAGCCCCAGATCATGGCCGATCGCCTCGACGTCGGTCTTGTCCAAATAGGCGAAGGGGCGAATGAGGGTCAGGCCTCCGGAAAACAGGTCCTGGCGGGGCACCATGGTGCTGATGTTGCCGGCGCAGGTAAGGTTGAGCAGGAAGGTTTCAATGATGTCGTCGCGGTGATGCCCAAAGGCGATAACATTGTACCCGTGGTCCCGGGCATGGGCAAACAACTGCGTGCGCCGGGAACGGGCGCATTGAAAGCAGAGGTCATGTCCGCTCCCCGCCCCCGCCTGCATTGTCTGCGGATCGGGCCGCCACAGGGCGGGCAGGATGTGCAGCGGCAGCCCAAACGCCGTCACCATCCTACTCACCTGGGCCGCAGCTGTTCCCGGGCCATCGGCTCCGGCCGCCATGTCGACGTGGACCGCCGACAGGACATAGCCGATGGGGGCTTTCTTCCGCCAGTCAGCCAGCAGCCAGGCCAGCACCAGCGAATCGATCCCCCCGGAAACCGCTACCAGCACCCGGTCGCCATCGGCCAGCATGGCATAGTCATGCATGGCCCGGCCGACACGCCGGTTCACATCCCGCGGCAACCGCATCGCCAAGACCGAAGCGAAACGAACCGGTTATTGTCCCCCAAGATAGGAGCATTGCCCCAGTTTTTCCTGCAACCCGTCGCGCGCCAGTTCCTCGGCGGTCAGCCAGATGAGGCCCCGGCTTTTTGCTTTGGGCAGGGTCAGCAGATTTTCCATGACCGACTGCTGCCGTTCGTCAAAACGGCCATGGCACAGCACCCGGCCCTCCCGGACCTCGTAGAGTTTGTAGGCAAAGGTCACCGCCGCAGGCTGCTTGACGCCGTAATCGCCGCCTACCCGTTCGTTGTACCGGCTGAGCGTGGTTTCCAGGACAGTGTTGCAGCCCTGCTGGGTGGCAACCCGCCGGGCAGCCTCGAGGTCATTGACGGTCCCCTCTTTTTTTCCGGCCGGGGTGGCGGCAACGAAACGGATACCCGGCTTGCCTGCCAGCACCTGTTGCAACAAACCATTCATCACCTGGCTGCCATCCTGTAACATTTTCTCCTCGGCCAACGATGAACCATCCGCCATGTCAACGTCAACGGCGGTCCGCACCGGCAACACGGCTATGCCGGAGACAACGACACCGGCATCATTGACAGCCGGAATTGACACGTCTTTCTGCGCACAGCCCGCGGCAACGATGAGACAACACATTGCCAGCCCCATTTTAAATTGTGTAAAAGCCGTCACTCTGTCCTCCTTTCTCTCTGTTAGTTTTTGGATATGGAGTCGGCCTGACCGGTAGCCCTGAGCACGGCCGAACGTATCGTCACAGCCCTTGTTACAGCATGCCCTTTGATGAAAGCTGCCCGCTGATCCGTGGATGCGGCGCGACGGCCGCCGCCATCGCCCTCCCCAAGGCCTTGAAGACCGCCTCCAGGATATGGTGGCCGTTTTCGCCATGCAGCAGATCGACATGCAGGGTCAGGCCAGCATGCAGCGCCAAGGCACGAAGGAATTCCTTGGCCAGCGAAACATCGAAGCTGCCGATTTTGTCTTCCTTCACCTCAACCAGGTAATGGAGAAAAGGCCGGTTGGAACAATCGGCACAGACCCGCGCCAGGGTTTCATCCATCGGGACATAGGCATGACCGTACCGGCAGATCCCGGATTTATCGCCGAGCGCCCTGGCAAAGGCCTGCCCCAGACAGATACCCAGATCTTCGACGGTGTGGTGATCGTCGACCTCAATATCGCCCTGCGCCGTGATGTCGAGATCGAAAAAACCATGGACGGCAAACAGGGTCAGCATATGGTCCAGGAATCCGACACCGGTGCGAATGGTTGCCTGTCCTGAGCCATCCAGCACAAGGGTAAGCTGGATATCGGTTTCCTTGGTTATCCGCTGAAGCGATGCCGCACGGATGGTGGTTTCTGCCATTGCTCGGTACCTCATCGGCCTGCGCCGCACTCAATTGTTCTGCCAGCCTCGCCCACGGACGCGCTGGTATCCGTTACGTCCGGAACGCTTCCCGGGACAGCCGGCATGGCTGCATTGCCTTGTAAAGAATTCCAGAATAATAAACAAGTTAAAGCGCATAGTATTCCTCTTTTTCGGGATTGGCAACAGTTCTCCGCCCCTGAGTTGCGGTTTTTGCGAGATCCCGAAAGAGTTTTTGTTTGCTGACACAATTTTTTATTGACACGTGCCCAGCAAACTTGTTAAGTTCGTCGGCTGTTATGAATGACAATGAGCGGGAATAACTCAGTGGTAGAGTGCAACCTTGCCAAGGTTGAAGTCGCGAGTTCGAATCTCGTTTCCCGCTCCACAAGAGACTCCCAGGTTCGGACCTCTGTTCGAGCCTTTTTTTTTCAAGTGTTGAGGCGCAGAGAATGAAAACCTATTATACGCCGGTAAATGAAATTGATCGCAAATGGTATGTGGCCGATGCCGACGGCAAGGTTCTCGGACGCATCGCCACCGAAATCGCCCGTCGTCTGCGCGGCAAACATAAACCGACTTTTTGCAATTTCCAGGATAACGGCGACTTCATCATCGTGGTCAATGCGGAAAAGATTCACCTCACCGGCAACAAGTGGGATGACAAGGTCTATCACCATCATTCCGGATACCCCGGCGGCATCAAAACCCAGACTGCTCGCGAAGTTCTGACCAAGAAACCGGAAGAACTGATCCGGATGGCGGTTCGGGGCATGCTGCCGAAGAACAAGCTCGGCCGGGCGCAACTGAAGAAATTGAAAGTGTACACCGGCAAGGATCATCCCCACCAGGCACAGAAACCGGAAAATCTCGAGATTTGATTACGGAGCATTGAACCATGGCCCCAGAACAGACATACGCTACCGGCAGACGGAAAACAGCAATCGCCAGAGTCTGGATTACTCCCGGCAGCGGCAAGCTTGCAATCAATAAAATGGAATTGGGCGAGTACTTCGGCAACATCTTCTTTGAGCCCAAGGTTGCCAAGCCCTTTGCCGTCACCGAAACCATCGACCAATATGATGTGCACGCCACGGTGAAGGGCGGCGGCAAATCGGCCCAGGTTGATGCCTTGGTGCATGGCATTGCCCGGGCCTTGCAGGAACTGGATCCGGAAATGCGCCTGCCGCTGAAAAGAGCCGGCCTGCTCACCCGCGATCAGCGCGCCAAGGAGCGGAAAAAATACGGTCAGCGCGGCGCCCGCGCCCGCTTCCAGTTCTCCAAGCGTTAATCGCGCTGTTGACGGAGCTGATCGCTCTGCTATTTTTCCTGCCTTTATGTGTATCCAGGGAATAACGAACGCTTCGTTATTCCCTTTTTTTTTGCAGGCCACCCTGCTCACCTGAAAAAGAGGAATCCCCACCATGGTGCGTGTTGGTATTGTAGGCGCCTCCGGTTATACTGGAGTTGAGTTGGCCCGGCTCCTGGCCGGTCATCCGGAAATCCATCTCACCGTCGCCACGTCCCGGCAGTATGCGGGCAAGCCGTTGGCCGAAGTGTTTCCCAACCTGCGCAAACGGGTGGATATTCGCTGTGAAAATCTGTCCGTTGATGAACTGATCGACAAGGCCGACTTTTTCTTCACCGCCGTGCCCCATAAAACCGCCATGGACATCGTCCCCAAGCTGCTGGCCGCCGGGAAGAAAGTCGTCGATCTCAGCGCCGATTACCGGATCCATGACCCCGCGGTGTACGAATCCTGGTATCAGGAACACACCAGCCCCCACCTGCTGGGCGAGGCGGTGTATGGCCTGCCCGAGCTCTATCGTGAACGCATTGCACCGGCGCGGCTGACCGCCAACCCCGGCTGCTACCCGACCTCGGTCATCCTTGCAGTGACGCCGCTGCTGCGCGCCGGCCTGATCGATCCCGCGACCCTGATCATCGATTCCAAGTCCGGAACCTCGGGCGCCGGCAGGGCCGCCAATGTAGGGACCCTGTTTTGCGAGGTCACCGACGGCTTCAAGCCGTACAAGGTGGGCGGAACCCATCGCCATATCCCGGAGATCGAACAGGAGCTGTCCCTCGCGGCGGGCACACCGGTGATTGTTTCCTTCACCCCCCACCTGCTGCCCATCTCCCGCGGCATTCTAAGCACCATCTACGCCTCGCTCACCAGCGAGGGCCAGACCGCCGATCTGCAGGCCCTCTATGAACAAACCTATCGCGACGAGCCCTTTGTGCGTGTGCTGCCTGCTGGTGTCCCCCCGGCCACCCAGCATGTGCGTGGCTCCAACTGCTGCGATCTCTCCCTGCAACCGGATCCGCGCACCGGGCGGCTGATCGTCATGTCGGCCATCGACAACATCGTCAAAGGCGCTTCCGGACAGGCGGTGCAAAACATGAACCTCATGAATGGCTTTCCTGAAACCATGGGTCTGCTGGGAGCCCCGTTCTTCCCCTGATGCAGCGCACGGTCCGGCTGCTGATCGCCTATGACGGCAGCGGCTACCACGGCTGGCAACGGCAACGGCAGGGCGAGGCGACAATCCAGGAAGAGCTGGAAACCCGCCTGACCCGCCTCTGCGAGGAACCGGTTACCCTGCACGGCGCCGGACGCACCGACGCCGGCGTCCACGCTCTCGGCATGGTGGCCCATTTTCACACCACTACTTCCATTCCGGTGGTGGCCTTTTTCATGGGCCTTAATGCGATGCTCCCTGAAGATATCCGCATTCGTGGGGCCGAAGACGCGCCTCCGGACTTTCACAGCCGGTTCAGCGCGCTGGGTAAAACCTATCGCTACGATTTTTTCACCGGTGCGGTCCAGATGCCTTCCAGCCGCCTCTATCGGGCGCATTGCCCCGGCCCTTTTGCGCCGGAGCGCTTGCAGGCGGCGCTGGGGCAACTCGTTGGCAGCCACGACTTTTCGAGCTTCGAACGTTCCGGTTCCCGCGACCGGAATGCCACTGGCCGCGGCGCGGTGCGGACACTTACTCATGCCAGTTGTACGCCCGTTTTGGGTAGGCCCGGTCACTGGTCGATCCGGCTTACCGGGGATGGCTTTCTCCGGCAGATGGTCCGCATCCTGGCCGGAACCTTGATTGAAATTGGTCAGGGCAAAAGAGAGACGGAGGCGTTGGCCGTCATTCTCGCGGCCCGGAATCGCACCGCCGCCGGACCGACCGCCCCTGCCTGCGGCCTGTTTCTCGAAACCATTCATTACCAGCCGGCTGTCTTTCACCCATAATTTTCTTCCATGTTCACAGCCTGCTGCCCTCTCATTCTTGCCTCGGCCTCGCCCCGGCGCCAGGAATACCTCACCCGGCTCGGTCTTGAATTCCGGATCATACCGGCCGCCATCGACGAAATCGCCGCCCCCGGTGAATCGCCACGGGACTTTGCCCAGCGGATGGCGGCAACCAAGGCCTGGCAGGTGGCAGAGGCGCATCCCGACGCCTGCGTCATCGGCGCTGACACGGTTGTCGTCCTCGATCACCGTATTTTCGGCAAGCCCCGGGATCCGAAAGAGGCCCTGGCCATGCTCATGGCCCTCCAGGGCCGGACGCATGAAGTGACCACCGGCTTTGCCCTTGTCTCGAAAAAACGGTACATTGAGGAAGTAAACGCCGTCACCACGGCTGTCACCTTCGGCGTCTTTACCCAACCAATCCTCCAGGCTTACGTCGATTCAGGGGAACCCATGGACAAGGCCGGGGCCTATGGCATCCAGGGAAAAGGAGGCTTCCTTGTGCAGTCCGTGACCGGATCGTGCAGCAACGTGGTCGGCCTGCCGGTGCATGCGGTTGTGCACTCTCTTCTTCGCCACGCGCTGCTGAAAACCGGCTGACGGTCTTCTTGCCCCTTGCGTTCCTTCCGCAATCTCTCGAACCAAACAATCCGCACACCTCGCCATCCTTGACTTCCTAAAAAACATTGTGCTACCGTTGCATAATCACTTCCCTTTATTGAGGGTTCCCTCTTGTCGCGCCATGAAATAACCAGACACATCTGTATATTGTTCCATCCACCCGGCCATGACGCAGGCCATGGCAAACCTCAATTTTTCTTTATGGATATGCTGACCATTCTCCGGACAAGCAAGACGGTTTTTTTCCTCAAGAGCTCTCGGTAATAACGGAACACTCATGATTCCTCCGCCCCACGCTCCATCCCCGGAACGGATGGTACTTCTTCTTGATTTTCCCATCAAACTGTACACCGCCCTTCGAACGATGCGGCTCTACCCCGTCACCAACCCGCAGGTGCAGCGGAGCACCGAGTTCGTTCTCAAGGCTTTGCAGGCATTGCTGGAACGCCAAGCGGACGATTCGGTCACCATCGCTGTTTCCGATGGCAGGATTCTCGTCTGCGGCGAACAGCTGCCAGACAAAGACCAGGCACGTCCCCAAATTCAGGGTTTGATGACCCTGTTGAGCCGTTTGCGCGTTCACTCCTTCACCTTTCATTCCCATTTCTCTTCAGAGGAGTGTACGGCATTCATCCTCACCCTCTCCTCGCTCGTTGGCGACAAGGAAATGGCGGAACCCATCGCCACCCTCCTGGACCAAGCCGGTATTGCATCCGTCTCGGCGGACACGAAACGTTATGTCGCGATCAGTGAAGGAGAGCAGGTAGTGCGCGAGGAGCTGATCGGTTCAGGGGTCAACATCAGCGATGAGGAGTTGGCGAAGTTTATTCTTGGAAAGACGGAAAAAAATGCGGTGCAAGGCGTCTCGCCCGAACTGGTCCAAGAATTGATCAACCGATTGCCGGCGCCGGGATCTCCCCATCAACACCCGGAGGAGGTGACCAAGGGCGTGATCGAATTCCTGCACAACCTGAGCAAGGAAACCGACTTCGCCAAACACGCCGAGGAAATCGAGCAATCCGCTAGGGCCCTGTCCGGTCTCGCCCCCTCCCTGCTCGCCCAACTGATGGCCACCCTGCCGCCGACGCCGGATGCGGACATAATGCTGGGCTCAACTCTTAACCACTTATCGCCGCCGCGATTGAATGCCCTCATTTCCAACCTGGTCACGCAGCAACCCACTGCCAAATCCCAGGATATGCCGGTTGCCACCAATCTGCTCAACCGGATGACGAGCCTGGAGCAAGAAAAAGAACCGACAATCAAGCAGGTCATTGCCCAGAACTTCGATGCCCGGCTGCTGCTCAGCCCGGACACCACCCTGGCCCAACTTCCCGCCCATCTCCTCCAGCGGATCAAGCAGCCCGAGTGGTCCGCCCCGGTGCTCGCCTCCGCTGCCCAGCAGGTCGCCGGCCCCCAGCTGCAGGCCAGCGGCCAGATCGATTTCACCGCCTTTAACCGCCTGCTCGGCCACTACGAACATCTGCTCAGCCGCGAACAGCAGATCCAGGTCGCCCGTCAGGCCGGCACCCAACTGGCCTCCATGGAGGGACTGGCGCTGGGCAATATCCTCGCCCAGAAATTCAAGGGACTCTTCGGCGAACAGCTCTACAGCCAGGTGCTCAGCCAGGTCTCCGACGAACTCCTTGATGAGACCGTCGAGCACCTCACCCCCAAACAACTCAACCGGATGATCGCCACCCTTACCAGCGACATCCCCTTGCAGATCGGCAAGGACAAGGACCCCGGCTTCAAGCCCGCCGACGACGCTGTCCTCAGACGGCTCGCCCAGACCAAAAAAGGCCCCCAGATCACCACGGCCATCGCCCAGAACATCGATGCCCGGCTGCTGCAGACTCCTGCGGACCACTTGTCCGACGTGCCGGAACGGGTACGCGCGCGTCTGCAGCAACCGGCATGGGCGGCCCCTGTTTTGGTTGCCGCTGCCCAGCAATCGGTGGCACCAGCCTTTTTGGGCGACGAGACCGGCCTCTCCTCTTTTGAACGTCTGCTCGACCGGTACGACTGCCTGCTCGACAAGGAGAAGCAATCCCAGGTCGCCGCCCAGGTTGCGACGCAGTTGGCCACCTTTGACGAGCAGGAACTCGGCCTCCTGCTGGTGCGGAAATACAAAAGTTTGTTCGGCGAACAACTGTACCGGCAGGTCATCAGCCAACTCTCCGAGGAAAAACTGGAAAAGTTGATCGATCATTTTCAGGCCCTTGCCGAGGGACGCGCTGCCTCGCCGCTGAAAGACCTCAAGGACAAGGAAGTCGAGAAGGCCTTCCAGCGGTTGCAGCAAACCGTCCGCGGCGAAAAAATGCGGGCCATCGTCGAAATGCACCAGCAACAGAAACAGCAGCAAGAGGAACAACGCCAGGCAACGATCAATAGCAGTCTAACGAATCTCCTGCAGGGCGATTTCAGCGCCCTCGCCAAGGTCGAGGTGCAGCAGGCCCTGCCGGAAACAATTCACGGCTTGCTCCGCGAAAACAAAGGGGAGACGGCGGATATTCTTCTCATGCAACTCGCCAGCGCCCTGCAACAAGGCACCCCTTCCCTTCGCAACGCCGCCTTCCACACCTTGGCCGCCACTGGCGAACAACTCGCCCGCATCGGCCAGTGGGAACGGCTCGAAAAATTGCTGCCCGCCCTGCAACAGGGCGCCCAGATGCAGGACAGCAACGAAGTGGCCGTGCAACAGGCCACGACAGCTATTGGCAGGCTTGCCCGCCATTACCTCCGCGAGGAACAATACGCCCAAGCCGCTGAAACCGCGCATGCGCTGCGAATGCTTGCTCCGTACGACACGGCTGCCAGCACGGCCAATCCGTTTGTCCGGCAACAGGCCCTTGCAGCCTTGCAGGGGCTCTGTCCGCAACCGGTGCTGCAACAGTTGCTGCATCTCTATCTCCATTCCGAGCCCCATCAGGAAGCGGCTGGCCGACTGTTGATCGAAATGGGGGCCGAGTCGGCAAAATTTCAATTGCAGCAACTGATGAGCAACGAAAGCCGATTCGAACGAAAACGGCTGTTAGCATTGATCAAGCAGACAGGCAATCCGGCCCTGTCCATTCTCTTGGAACAACTGCATAAGGACGCACCGTGGTTTGTCGTCCGCAACATCATCCGCCTGCTCGGTGAAATTGGCAGCCCCGCCCTTTTTCCCGCCATCGAGCCGTTCATCACGCATCCCGACCTCCGCGTTCAGCAGGAGGTTCTCAACGCCTCCACCAAGATCGGGGGAGAGCATCTCAAGGATTTTCTGCTCCATGCCCTCCACGCCGTCGACGATTCCCTGAAAATCAAGGTGGTCAATCAGGTGGCCGCCAGCCATGACGAACGGTTCGTCCGCCCCTTGACCGACCTGCTCGAGGACACCAAACCTTTTCCCGGCAAACACAAGAACGACCTGCAACTGGCCATCTGCGCGACTTTGGGCACGATTGGTTCCCGGCGGGCCGCAGCTTCGCTCGGCCGGGTAGCCCAAAGCAAGAATGTCCTCGGGCTCGCCGGGTACAGTAATGACGTCCGGCAGGCCGCCGGGATGGCCCTGGAACAGATACGGGCCGTCTCGGCCAGCCAAAAGGGACTGAACGAGGATGCAGGACTCGAGCCAGGCCTCTCCGGAGGGTACGCGGCTCCGCCGCCAGCCGGGGGTGTTGCTGATTCCATCGAAGCCAGGGAGGAGGCCATCTTTCGTCTGGTTGAACAAGGAGACCGCGATCAAGCCAAACAAGACCTGGTCGACCTGATTGCGTTCACCGCCGGTGCTGGAGATTTTAAGAATGCGGAGCGGCTCAGGGAGCGGATCTATGAGATCGACGGCATGGCCTTGGGTGAGATTATCCGCTCGGGTGAAATCATCGAGCAGGCAAAAAAGGAAGCAATCACAGAAGAAGATCTCGAAATCTGGGCGCCACTGACCGACCGGCTCACCTCGCAGGAGTTCCAGGCCATCTATCATGAATTCAGTGAACAAAGGTACAAACCGGAAGAAACCCTCGTGGCCCAGGGCGACAAGAACGATGCCCTCTTTTTCATCACCCAGGGGAGTATCAAGGTCTCCCATCTGGTCGGATCTAGGGAATTGTTTATCACCACCCTGAACCGGGGACAGATTGCCGGGGAAAATTTCTTCACCCCGTCCCTCTGGACGGTGACCCTCACCTCGCTCACCCCCTCGAGGGTTCAGATACTCCCGCAAGCGGCCTGCAACACCTGGCAGGAACAGTTCCCGCGACTACGGGCAAAACTGCATGACTACTGCCGCTCCAGCAACCCCATCCAATCCATGCTGGAGAAAAAAGGCCTGGAGCGGCGTCAAGGCCAACGCTTCACCCTGGCACGCAAGATCCAGGTGCAGCCGATCAACAGCCTCGACAATCCGATCGGCCGTGGTTTTCGCGCGGAAACCGCCGACATCTCCCTGGGCGGACTGGCCTTTCTCATCCGCATTTCCCGCCAGGAAAACGCCCGTCTGTTGCTGGGCAGACGGATGCAGGTCGTGCTGCCGGTCGGCGGCAAGGCCGAGCACCTGTATCTGAAAGGCCTGGTCATTGGCATCCAGCCTTTCCACATCCTGGAAAATGACTTTTCCGTCCATTTTAAATTCGACCAGCCCCTCGAACAGCAGGCATTGCAAGCCATCCTGGGTTGATTGGCCCCGCGGCCGGTTTTTTTCCCGGGCCATCCGTTGGGCTGGAGAATTGCCAGGGTGACACAGCGGCCACGCCGCTTTTTTGCCGGGCGGCCGCCACACCCTACCAACGAGATACAAGGATTCGCCATGACTGATGCCGTCACCACATTTTATCGCCGGCAGTTGCCCGGGGCGCAACTGAAGAAGACCGTGTTGCAGGCATCCTGTCCGTTCTGTTCCCGGCTAGGGAAGAATGCAACCGGCACCTTGACCGTCTCGCTCAATCAGGGCAGCTTTTTTCACGGCTACTTTCGCTGCCTTAACCGGTGCGTTCCCGGCGGTTTTCCGCTGCATTTCGCCAGACTCAGCGGCAGCGGCCTGACCGGCGCGCCAGGCTTTGATCCTGACCGCGCCTATTCCGGCCGCGAGGTCGATTTTCCGGCAAAAAATATCAACCATGAACTCGCCGGCTTTACCGATAAGCTCGCCGGCGAGTCGCTCGATTTCTTCCAGGCGGCGGCCATCGCCCCCGAGGTCCTGGCGGAATTGCGGATCGGCTACAACGGCCGCTATCTGGTGTTTCCCTATATCCAAACCGATGGCAACTGTTACTCGGCCCGCTGTGTGCATCCGGAGCGGCCGGAGGACTTTTTCTGGTACGGGGACGAGCGGTTCGCCACCGAGCAGTTTCGCCTGTTCAACGCTCCGGAGATTGAGCACTGTGAAAACGGCGCCCTTTTTCTGGTGGAGGGAGAAAAGAACCTGCTGCCGCTGAAACAATTGGGGTTGCCGGGGATCGCCGTCCCCACGGCCGCGGACCTCGACCATCTTGATCCCCTGCGATTGAACTGGATACGGACCATCTTTCTCTGGGTCAACCACACCGCCGAGTCCGAGGCCATGGCCCGAAATTTTGCCACCCGGACCGGCTACAAGGTGCGGCTCATCCGCTGGCCGGAGCACGCCGCCCGCAACAACTCCATTTTCCAGCTGGCGATGGAAACCGGGCCCCATTTCCAGAAACAGGTCTTTACCCTCCTCAAGGAGGCGCGGGCCTTCTCCCCTTTCGCCTCGCCTGCCGGGGAATACCAAACCTTTCACGAGCGGTTGCTCCAGGAATCCGGCGCATCCTATGCCAACCTGACCAGCGGCTTTGCCCACATGGACCGGGCCCTGGGCGGCATCCATGGCATCAACATCATGGGCGGAACACCCAAGGCGGGAAAATCGGCCTTTTTTATCCAGATTGCCTCGGAAATGGCACTGCGCAAGATCCCGGTCATCTACTATGATTTTGAAAACGGCCGGCAAAAAATCTATCTCCGCATCCTCAGCCGCCTAAGCCGTCTCACCGTCGACTGGATCAAGGACAACGCACTGCCTGCCGGCGAACGGCAACGGCTGGAACAGGCACAACACAGCCTGCACACCATGCTCTCCTGGCTGCGGGTGGTCAACGACCGCAAACTCTCCCCCGAAACCATGCGCCGCCACATTGATTTCCTCCGTCACGAAACCAACACCGATTATACCGTGGTGGTGATTGACAGCCTCCATAAGCTGCCGTTCAAGGATATCAGCCAGCAGCGCAGCGGTATCGACGGCTGGCTGCGTCAACTGGAGGCTATCCGCGATGAACTGGGGGCTGCCTTTCTGGTTATTTCCGAGCTGGAACGGGGAACGGACGGCCAGTTCGACCGGCAACCCCACCTCGGCTCGTTCAAAGGCTCGGGCGACATCGGCTATTCCGCCGACAACGCCATGGTGCTTCTGCCCCAATGGGACCCCTTTGATGACAAACCGCCGGATAACCGCCGCAACGACCTCTGGCTGGTTGCCAGCCGCGAACAGAGTCCGGGCCGGATCGCCTCCTACCGGATCGATTACCCTTTCTGGGGGTTCACGGAAGAAGCGTGATCGTCACGCCGTAAGGGTGGCCCGCCACTCTTCGATCAGCGCCAGGGCCTGCTCGGCCCGGAATTGGCCCCGCATCTTTTTAGGGATTTTCCGCCCGATGAGCGGAGGAAACAGACCGAAGTTGACGTTGGAGGGCTGAAAATGGGCGGGGTCGGATGCGGTGAGGTGCCGGATCAAGGCCCCATGCGCCGTGGCCGGGGGTGGAGGGGCCAATTCCCGGCCCAGTGTCAGCCGGGCGGCATTGATGCCGGCCAGCAGGCCCATGGCCGTTGACTCGACATACCCCTCGACCCCGGACAGTTGACCGGCGATGAACAGGCCCGGCATCTGGTGCGCTTGCAGCGTGGCATCCAGCACCCGGGGCGCGCAGACGAAGGTGTTGCGGTGGATGGAGCCGAGGCGGAGGAACACCGCCCGCGCAAGGCCGGGGATGGTGCGGAAGACCCGTTGCTGCTCGGGATAGGTCAGCTTGGTTTGAAACCCCACCAGATTGTAGGCCGTGCCCTCGCGATTCTCCGCCCGCAACTGGACCACGGCATGGGGAATGGCGCCGGTGACTGGATGGGCCAGCCCCACTGGCTTCATCGGCCCAAACCGCAGCGTATCCGCGCCCCGGGCGCACATCACCTCGATCGGCAGGCAGCCCTCGAAATACTGCGGATTCTCAAAGCCATGTAGGGGAACGGTTTGCGCCGTCCCGAGCAGCCCGATGAACTGCTCGTACTGTTCCCGGTCCAGGGGACAGTTGAGATAGTCGCCCGGCCCTTCCTCATCCCAGCGGGATTTACGGTAGATCACCCCCATGTCCAGGCTGTCGGCATCGACGATCGGAGCAATGGCGTCGTAAAAGGCGAGATGGTCACCACCGGTCACTGCCTGCAGATGGTCGGCCAGGGGACCGGAAAGCAGGGGACCGGCGGCCAGAATCACCGGCCCGGCCGTGGTCTCGGGGATACGGACAACCTCCTCCCGGAGGACCGTGATCAGGGGATGGGACTCAATCGCCGCCGTCAACTGGGCGGCAAACTGCTGCCGGTCCACGGCCAGGGCGCTGCCGGCGGGCACGGCGGTACGGTCGGCTATCCGCATCACCAGCGAACCCAGCCGCCGCATCTCCTCCTTGAGCAGGCCAGCCGCCGAGTCCACGGCGTTGGAGCGGAGCGAGTTGGAGCAGACCAGCTCCCCCAACTGCGGCAATTCGTGGGCCGGACTGAACCGGTGCGGCTTCATCTCGAAGAGCGTCACCCGCACCCCCCGCCTAGCCGCCTGCCAGGCCGCCTCGCAGCCGGCCAGCCCACCGCCGGTCACTCGTATCTCTCCCTTGCCGGTCATTGTCATCTTGCCCCCATAAAAAAAGGCAGGGTGAACCGTTCACCCTGCCTGGTATAAAAAAAAGCGGAAAAACAGATCAGTATCGGTAATACTCCGGTTTGAACGGACCGTCGGCATCGACCCCGATATACTCGGCCTGCTCCTGGGTCAGGATGGTCAAGTTGACCCCGATCTTGGTCAGATGCAGCCGGGCCACCTTCTCGTCGAGTTTTTTCGGCAGGAAATAGACCTTGCGCTCATAGGCGGCCGAATTAGTCCACAATTCGATCTGGGCCAACACCTGGTTGGTGAAGGAGTTGCTCATGACAAAGCTGGGGTGACCGGTGGCGCAGCCCAGGTTGACCAACCGTCCCTCGGCGAGCACGATCAGCCGCTTGCCATCCGGGAAGATGACGTGGTCGACTTGAGGTTTGATATTCTCCCAGGGCAGGCTGCGGATGCCGGCGATATCGATCTCGGAGTCGAAATGACCGATATTGCAGACAATCGCCTGATCCGGCATCGCCTCCATGTGCGCCCGGGTGATTACCCGCAGGTTGCCGGTGCAGGTGACGAAGATGTTGCCCTTGGGCGCGGCCTCGTCCATGGTCACCACCCGGTAACCCTCCATGGCCGCCTGCAGGGCGCAGATGGGATCGATCTCGGTCACCAGGACCGTGGCTCCCATGCCGCGCAGGGCCTGGGCACAGCCCTTGCCGACATCGCCGTAGCCGACGACCACCGCGATCTTGCCGGCGATCATCACGTCGGTGGCCCGCTTGATGCCATCGATCAGCGATTCCCTACAGCCGTAGAGATTGTCGAATTTCGACTTA
>Ga0074195_1001685_pt1 | contig 29022 bp, 23 predicted proteins | sample EPASupsiteHSE623_FD_64525 | JGI IMG/M metagenome (GOLD analysis project Ga0074195, IMG submission 64525) | Bioremediated contaminated groundwater from EPA Superfund site, New Mexico - Sample HSE6-23 | ecosystem: Environmental > Aquatic > Deep subsurface > Groundwater > Contaminated ... | reverse complement strand
CCCGCCGCGCCGTGCCCTCCCCCGCGGCGGGGAGGGTGTGCGGCAGCCCCCCCCGGCGGGGGCCGGGGCCCCCCCCCTTGCCCCTCCCTCCCTCCCCCCTCCCCCCTCCCCCCTATCCTCTACCCGCACTTGGTGTAGCCGCATTCCTTACACGTATGGCAGCCTTCCTCGAAGACCAGTTCCGCGCCGCAGTCCGGGCACAGGGGGTGGCCGAGGTGGCCGGTGTCGTCCTGGATCTTGCGGCCTTGCAGGTAGCGGTTTTCGAGCACCCAGGACACGGCGTCCGGGATGGAGAGCAAAAGGCCCTTTTTCTGGAACACCGGGTTTTCGCCGCCGATGCCCTTGAGCTGGCCGACGATGTCGGCCACGTCCACGCCCGAGCGCAGGGCCAGGGACACCAGCCGGCCGATGGCCTCGGCCTTGGCCGTGACCGAGCGTCCGGATTTGCCGATGGTGGCGAACACCTCGAAGGGTTTGCCGTCGATCTCGTTGACGGTCAGATACAGTTCGCCAAGGCCGGTTTTGACCTTCTGGGTGAAGCCCAGGACGATATCCGGGCGCAGGCGCACCCGGCTTTGGGGTTTGGGCGCGCCGGCGGCGGCCGCGTCGCCGGTGTAGAGCACCTGGGCCGATTTGCAGCCGTCGCGGTAGACGGTGACGCCTTTGCAGCCCAGTTCGTAGGCCATCCGGTACACGTCGCGGATGTCGTCCTGGGTGGCGGCGTTGGACAGGTTGACGGTCTTGGACACGGCGTTGTCGGTGTATTTCTGGAAGGCGGCCTGCATTTTCAGGTGCCAGGACGGTTCGATGTCCATGGCCGTGACGAACACCTCGCGCAGATCGTCGGGCAGCAGGTCGATGTGGGCGATGGAGCCTTTGCGGGCCACCTCTTCCATGAGGGCGTCGGAGTAGGCCCCGGCCTCCCTGAGGGCGGCCACGAAATGGGGGTTGGCCTCGACGAGCTTTTCGCCGTCCATGACGTGGCGCGCGAACGACAGGGCGAAAAGCGGTTCGATGCCCGAGGAGCAGCCGGCGATGATGGACAGCGTGCCGGTCGGGGCGATGGTGGTGGTGGTGGCGTTGCGGTAGGGGCCGAGGTTTCTTTTGCCGAAGATGGAGTCGGGGTAGGCCGGGAAGGGACCGCGTTCGGCCGCCAGGGTTTTGGAGGCGGACCGGGCCTCGGCCTGGACATGCTCCATGAGTTTTTCGGCCAGGGCCAGGGCTTCGGGGCTGTCGTAGGGAATGCGCAGCAGGTAGAGCAGGTCGGCCAGCCCCATGACGCCCAGGCCGATCTTGCGGTTGGCGTGGACCATGTCGGTGATCTGGTCCAGGGGATAGCGCGAGGCGTCGATGACGTTGTCGAGGAAGCGCACGCCGAGGTGGACGGTGTCGGCCAGGCCTTTCCAGTCGATGCCGTCCTTGGCCGCCGGCTCATGGAAGGCGGCGAGGTTGACGGAGCCGAGGTTGCAGGCCTCGTAGGGCAGAAGCGGCTGTTCGCCGCAGTTGTGGACCACAAGGCCGCAGGCGTCGAAACGGTTGTGCCCGGGCACCCGGATGTCGAAGACGGTTTCCTCGCCGTCCGGGACAAGGGTCTCCACCGTGGCCAGAAAGGTTTCGCGGTTGGGCTTTCGCCGGTAGGCGGCCAGGAGCGTGTCGAGCCGGGCAGCCTTGTCCTCGTCGCGAAAGCCGATCAACTCGCGGAAGCGGGCCATGTTTTCGCCGGACACGACCAGTTCGTGCTGGCTCTTGGTCGGGTAGGCGCGCCGGCCGCCCTTGCCGTCGGGAAGCAGCGCCTCGCCGGCCTCGCGGCGGTTGCGGTAGATGGTCGAGGCGATGCCGTGGCGCAGAAGCATGCGTTGCACGGCTTCCAGAGTGGCCGTATCGGACTGGGACAGCCGGATGCTCACGCCTTTTTGCTGCGTGCCCTGGACCGAGCCGTCGGCATCGAACAGGCCGCCGAGCAGGCCCCGGGAAAATTCGCTGGAGCAGCGCTCGACCTCGGGGGTGATGCGCTTGGCTCCGGGCGACATGCCCAACGCATGGCAGATGCTGCGCAACGCTCCAAGGCTCATACGCCATTCATCGCGCCCGGCAACGCTCGTCCAACCGGTGAAATCGGCCCGGTGCGGCTGGGTTTGGGCGAAAGCGAAAGCCGCTTCCATGACGCCGGAATGCGGTGCGCCGTCGCCGTTGGCCGCTTCGGCCCGGGTCCAGAAAGACAGGACGGCCTTGTCCTGCTTGAGAGTGCCGTCGCCCAGGAGCAGACCGACGAGATACCCCTCGGCCAGCCCATAGCGGCCCGGCCAGACGGCCAGGGCGCGATGGTCGCCAAGGACCACCCGGTCGCCCGGGGCGAGTTGCGCCGCCTCGGTCCAGACCGCGCCCTGGCGGCCGGTTTCCGCGCCGGCCCGCAGCACCTTGTGATCGGCCGTCAGGCGCAGGGCGTAGCCTTCGCGGGTTTGCAGACGGTACACCGGCTTGACGCCGGTGGCGAAAAAGCCCTGGCCCGTGGAGGAGCGGACCTTGCCGTCAAGGACCAGGGGGATGATCCGGCCGGTGAGTTCCCGGGCCTGCCTCGGGCCGTCGGCGGTCATGACCCAGGTGTCGCCGGCGACGCAGGGATTGGTCGATTCGATTTCGCCGAGCGCCGGGGTGGGGTTGTCGCGGTTGATGCGGTCGATAAAGACAATGCCCGGATCGCCGGATTCCCAGGCTTTTCGCACCAGCAGCGAAAACACCTCGCCGGCGTTGAGCCGGCCGGCCACGGAGCCGTCCCGGGGATCGACAAGCTCGTAGTCCTCGCCCTTCTCGGCCGCCTGCATGAACTTTTCCGTGACCGCCACGGAAATGTTGAAATTGGACAGCTCGTTTTCCCGCTCCTTGCAGGTGATGAACTCCAGGATGTCGGGATGGTCCACGCGCAGGATGCCCATGTTGGCCCCGCGCCGGGTGCCGCCCTGTTTGACCTGCTCGGTGGCGGTGTTGAAAATCCGCATGAACGACACCGGCCCCGAGGCCACGCCGCCGGTGGAGCCCACCCGGCTCTTTTTCGGGCGCAGCCGGGAAAACGAAAACCCCGTGCCGCCGCCGGACTTGTGGATGAGCGCGGCGAATTTCACGGCATCGAAAATCTCCTCCATGGAATCGCCCACAGGCAGCACGAAACAGGCGGCCAGTTGCCCAAGGGGCGTGCCGGCGTTCATGAGCGTCGGCGAATTGGGCAGAAAGCGCATGGAAACCATCAGATCGTAAAATTTACGGGCCAGCTCGGCCGGCTCGTACGGGGAGCCGGCGTACTTGGCCTCCTCGGCGGCCATGGCCGAGGCCACGCGCCAGAACAGCCCCTGCACGTCCTCGATCGGCGCGCCGTCAGGGCTTTTTTGCAGATAGCGTTTGGCCAGGACAACCCCGGCATTGTCGTTGACGGCGGCCTCGGGCAGGTCGGCGGGCATGGGCAGGGGGCTTGTCATGGGCGTTTGTCCTCAGGGGTTCGGGCTCTGGAAAAGCGACGGCCGCCTGACGGCGGCTTCGATGAAATACAAATATTTCGACATGTTGCTTTTTCAGTACAGATGCGGGGCGCTGGTCCTCCACGGCATAGGGACATACACCAGCCGGGCGGGAAACGCCACCATGGGACAGGGGCGGGACGACCGGCCGGGGCGCACGCGGGGCCTGTTCCGGGAATGCCGCGTTGCGGGTGTCTGCCGGATGCGCCGCAAACGCAAACCGGCCGGAACCTTGCGGTCCCGGCCGGTTTTTGATGATGGCGCCGCGTGTCCGGCCGCCCTATTCGGCCTTGGCCGCCTTGGTCCCGGCGGCCTTCGGGGCCTCGCCCGTTTTGGCCGGCTCGTGGCCGCAGGCCAGGGGCCAGACCTCGTCGATGCGCTCCACCGGCATGACCTTGATGCGCCCGCGCAGGTCCTTGGGGATGTCGTAGAGGTCCTTCATGTTCTGGGCCGGGATGATGACCCGCTTCATGCCCATGGCCATGGCCGCCAGGATCTTTTCCTTGATGCCGCCGACCGGCAGCACCCGGCCGCGCAGCGTGATCTCGCCGGTCATGGCCAGATCGTTGCACACCGGCGTGTTGGTCAGAAGCGAGATCAGGGCCGTGACCAGGGTCACGCCGGCGGACGGGCCGTCCTTGGGCGTGGCGCCGGCCGGAACGTGGATGTGGATGTCGTTTTTCTCGAACACCTCGGGATCGATGCCCAGTTCCTTGGCCCGGGATTTGGCATAGGTCAGCGCCGCCTGGGCCGACTCCTTCATCACCTCGCCAAGCTTGCCCGTCAGATGCAACGCGCCCTTGCCCGGCAGCGTGGCCGCCTCGATATGCAGGATGGCCCCGCCGACCGGCGTCCAGGCCAGTCCCACCGCCACGCCCGGCGGCAGATCGACCTCGCGCTCGTCGTCCAGGAACCGGGCCGGCCCGAGGAGTTTCTCCAGGGCCCCGACCGTCACCCGGAAGGGCGGTTCCTCGCCCTCGGCCTTGCGCCGGGCCAGCTTGCGGCACACCGAACCGACCTCTCGCTCCAGGTTTCGCAGCCCGGCCTCGCGGGTGTAGTCGCGGATGATGCGGGCCAGCACCTGGTCCGACAGGGTCATGTCGTCCTCGGCCAGCCCGTTTTCCGTGATCTGGCGCGGCAGGATGTAGCGCCGGGCGATCTTGACCTTTTCCTGCTCGGTGTAGCCCGGCAGCCGGATCATCTCCATGCGGTCGAGCAGCGGCGGCGGGATGGTGTCGAGCATGTTGGCCGTGCAGATGAACATCACCTTGGACAGGTCGAAGGGCACGTTGAGGTAGTGGTCCGAAAAGCTGTTGTTCTGCTCCGGATCGAGCACTTCCAGCAACGCCGAGGACGGATCGCCCCGGAAGTCCGAGCCCACCTTGTCGATCTCGTCGAGCATGATGACCGGATTTCGCGTGCCGGCCTGCTTGATGCTCTGGATGACCCGGCCGGGCATGGACCCGATGTAGGTGCGCCGGTGGCCCCGGATCTCGGCCTCGTCGCGCATGCCGCCAAGGGACATGCGCACGAACTTGCGGCCAAGGGCCCGGGCAATGGACCGGCCAAGGGAGGTCTTGCCAACGCCGGGCGGGCCGACAAAGCACAGGATCGGCCCCTTCATGCCGGGATTGAGCTTTCGCACCGACAGGTATTCGAGGATGCGCTCCTTGACCTTTTCCAGGTCGAAGTGGTCCTCGTCCAGGATGCGCTTGGCTTCCTTGATGTCGAGGCGGTCCTTGGACTGCTTTTTCCAGGGCAGGTCCACCATCCAGTCGAGGTAGGTGCGGATGACGCCGGCCTCGGAGGAATCGGGATGCATGGACACCAGCCGCTTGAGCTGCTTGTCCGTCTCCTTTTTCACCTCCTTGGGCATGCCGGCCTTGTCCAGGGCCTCCTTGAGTTCGTCGAGGTCGTCGGACTCCTCGCCGCCCTCGCCGAGTTCCCGGCGGATGGCCTTTATCTGCTCGCGCAAAAAGAAGTCCTTCTGGGCCTTGTCCATGCCTTCCTTGGCCATATTCTGGATCTTGGCCTGCATGGCCGCCACCTCGGCCTCTTTGACGAGCTGGTCGTTGACCAGCCGCAGCCGTTCGATGGGGTCCTCGCACTCGAGCAGCCGCTGGCCCTCCTCCACGCGCATGCGCAGGTTGGAGGCCACGAGATCGGCCAGCCGGCCGGGCTCGTTGACGCTGTTGAGCACGGCCATGATGTCGGCCGAGGCCATGCCGCGAAGGGACAGGATTTTTTCGCTCTGCTCCCTGGCGGCCCGCATCATGGCCTCCTGCTCCAGGGTGATTTCCTTGGGATCGCGCTCGGGCATCACCTCGATCCTGGCCAGATGGTAGGGATCGGAGGAGAGGAAATCCGTGACCCGGGCCCGGGTGAGGCCCTGGACCAGGACCTTGAGCCGGCCGTCGGGCATCTTGAGCATGCGCATGATCATGCCCACCGTGCCGACGCGGTACAGGTCGTCCTGGCCCGGCTCGTCGATCTTTTCGTCCTTCTGGGTCAAGACGAGAATGTAGCGCGAACCGTTGATGGCCGCGTCCACGGCCTGGACGGACTTGTCCCGGCCGACGAACAGCGGCAGGATCATATAGTTGAAAACCACGATGTCGCGCACGGGCAACACCGGCAACTCGGTGGGGATGTCGGGCTGGGCCTTGTCTTCGGCGTCGGACGAGGTCGCCACCGGCGCGCCGCCCTCCGGCGCCGCGTCCTGGGCCTTGGGGCCTATCTCCAAAACGTCTTTTTTGTCGTCATCCGTGTCCATATATGTCGCGCTCCTTGCGCCGCTGCCGGCAGGGGGCAGGCCTTCCCCCACCCGCCGGCCGGCGGGCTGTGCGGTATTGCCGTGTTCCGATTCCGGGGGCCGGGCTAGCCCCGGATCGTGAAGCCGTCGTAAGCCTTGTCGTACTCGATCATTTCGGCGGTCACCTTGTCCACCTGGGCCAGCTGGGACCCGGCCGGCAGGCGTTCCTTCAGGGCGGCCAGGGCTTCGGCGTCGCCCTGGGCCAGGATTTCCACCTTGCCGTCGGCGAGGTTGCGGACCCAGCCCGAAAGTCCGAGGCTCGTCGCCTGATCGAAGACCCAGGTCCGGAAATAGACGCCCTGGACCTTGCCGGACACGGTGGCATGCAGACTCGCAATCATGACGGCCTCCCTTGTGCTTGTGCTTTATTAGATGATGCCCTCGGTTTGAAAACTGTAAAACCGGTCTTCGGTGACGACCACATGGTCCAGCACCCGGATGTCGATCTCCCGGGCGGCGGCCACGATGCGGCGGGTGAATTCCACGTCCTCCACCGAGGGCCTGGGGTCCCCGCCCGGATGGTTGTGCACGAGGATCACCCCGCTGGCCTTGTGGCGAAGCGCCGTGGAGAGCACCTCGCGGGGATAGACGGCAGCCTGGTCCACCGTGCCGGTGCTGACCCGCTCCCAGCCGACCAGCCGATTCTTGGTGTCCAAAAGGGCCATCCAGAACTCCTCGCGCTCCCGGCAGCCGATGCGCGCCCGGGCCATGTCGGCCACGATGTGGGGGGAGTTGAACACCGCCCTGGCCCGTACCGGCTCCTCGTGGAACCGGGCCCAGGCCTCGCGCCACAGGGTCCAGAACTCCTCGATTCCGGGGCCGAATCCCGGCACGTCGCGCAGTTCCTCCATGCGGGCGGTCAGCGCGCCGCGCACGCCGCCAAAGCGCCGGTGCAGCTCCTTGGCCAGGGGTTTGTTGTCGCGGCGCACGTTGACGTAGCCCAGCACAAGCTCCAGCACCTCGTAGTCCGCCAGGGCCCTGGGGTCCTCCAGCAGGCGGTCCTTGAGGCGGCGGCGGTGGCCGAGGTAATGGGGAGGTTCTTTCTTACTAAGCATACTTACTGGTCCGGGCAAGGCTTGCAAGCAAAAAACGAGGGGCCAACCGGGGTTTTGGCGGGACGGCAGCCGGGGAATCCGGGATTTTCACGGTGAAACCCGCCTTCCGGCCCGGCCTTGGCCGCCAAAAAGCCGAAAAAGTTCGGCCGTCAGGCGCTCCATGGCCTGGTCCGGCCGTCTGGCCCCGGACTTGATGCCGGCCTCGGCCGCAAACGCCGCCTCGAAGATGCGGGCCAGTCCGGCCGCGCCCAGCCGACGGGCCATGGCTTCCTTTTTTTGCAGCACAAAGGGCGGCAGCCGCACGTCGCCGGCCTCGCCGGCGGCAATGCGCCACATGATCCGGGCCTCGTAGAGCAAAAGCCCCAGGAAGGGGAAGATCATCTCCTCGCCGGCCAGGGCCTTTTCATAAATCTCCCGCCACACGGCCTGGGGCTCGCGTCCGCCGGCCAGGGCGTCCAGGAAGCCGAAGCCGTCCATGCCCTCGTAATAGCTGAGCTGGGCCAGATCGTCGGCCTCGACCACGGTCCGGTCGCAAAGGGCCAGTTCGAGTTTGGCCAGTTCGTTGTCGGCGTGGGCCAGATTGGGGGGCAGGGCGGCGGCGAGGCGGTCGGCCACGCCCGGGGCGAAGGCCAGTCCCCGGGCTGCCGCCCAGTCGGCCAGACGCGGCCCCATGTCCCGGCGGGCGAGCCCCGGCGAGACGAAAAGCCACTTGCGCTTCTCCGCCACCTTGAAATACGGCTGTCCGGCCAGTTCCTTGGGGATTTTCGGCCCGCCTTTGCGGTCAAAGGGGCCTTCCAGGCAGAAAAAAGGCCAGACCGCGTCATTGAAGCCCTTGAGCGCCGAGGCCAGCCCGGGCCAGAATTCCGCCGGACAGGCCTCGGCCCGGCGCACCACCACGGCCCGGCGGCCGGCAAACAGGCTGGCCACGGTCAGCGCGCTCCAAAACGACGCGCCAAGCTCCTCGTCGCCCCAAAAAACGACCCGCTCGAAGGTCTGGCCCGATTCGGCCAGCAGCCTGTCCACGCGTTCCCGTACGATCTCCGGGTCCGGACAGGCCAGAAAGGTGAATCCCGGTCTTTGCATGGCCTCACCGTAGCCGAGGCCCGGCCGGCGGGCAACGGGGCAGGCGCCCCGGCCGGGACGGTTTGTCGTTCTTTCCCCGGGTGGACCGCGATGCGGCAGTTGCGCCGCCCTGGCGCGGCCGTGTTCTTCGAGCGCCGACAGGGTGGCCTGAACCGGCCGGCGGGCCGGCGCGGTCCGGCCATTGCAAAAGGCCGCGGGCTCCTTGCCGATCCTTTGACGGAAATACGCTGCCGCCGTTTGACGGCGCGCCTGCGGGAGAAGGACCGCAAAGGCCCGGGATGCGGCTGCCTGCCGTGTCCCGGGCCTTTGCGCGCCGTCTGCCGCTCCTGGCTGGCGGCGCGGCGATTTGGAATAGTATGCCTTTTTATTCCAGACCGACCGGCGTCATTCCAATTCCCGGGCCGCCCAGATGCAGCGGCCGATGATCTCGAAATCGTCGGCATCGGACACCAGCAGCATGTTGCGGTCCGCGTCGGAGACAATGGCCAGCTGGCCCTCGGCCTCCACCAGCCGCTTGATGTACATCTGGCCGTTGTAGCGCAGGTAATAAATCTTGTTTTTGACGAACTGCCGCCGGCCCTCGTCGATGAGCACCACGCTGCCGTCGGCAATGGTCGGCTCCATGCTGTCGCCAAAGGCCCGGATCACGGTCATGTATTCCGGGTTGCCCTTGGACCGTATCCACTCCGTGCGAAAACTCAGGTACGTCAGGGCCCGGTCGCCGGTCTCGGTGGAGCCGCCGCCCATGGAGGCCGTGGCCTCGCGCAGCGGCACCTCGGTGTACTCCGAACGCTGGGCCTGTCTGGTCCGCAGGTCGCGCAAAAGCGTTCGCAACGCGGCCTGATCCGGGCCGCCGCTCCCGATCCGGGGCGCGGCCTCGCCCCCGTAGGCCGGTTCGCGCACATGGCAGAAACTCCCCCCCTCTTCGGCGGAGTAGCCCAGGCTGTGGCAGCGCTGCCGGCCAAGGGCCACCATGTCCTCGTAGGACAGGCGGAAATATTCGGCAAACCGCCGGCGAAGCCGGGACTTGGGCACCTGCTTGCCGGCCATGATCTTGCTCACGTAGCCCTGGCTGACCCCGGCAAAGGCGGCCAGTTCCCCCTGGTTGGTCTTTTCCTCTTCCGCCAGCGCCAGCAGGGCTTTCCAAAACCACTGCTCCTCCTCGGTGCGAAACGGCCCCTCGTCGGACGGGCCCGGCATGGAATCAGAACGACGCATCATGGGATTGTGCCCCAGGCCGGGATGGAATGTCCATTCCTTTTTTGGCATATTATTCTTGACTAATATTCCTATTAGGAATATTTATTCCCTGCTTCGCCACCATTCCACCTCAAGCCCATGGAGACGGTTTACATGCGTGAAGTTGAATTGGAGGCCAGACTGACGGAAACCCTTGGCGCGGAGATCGCGCGCGCCGCCCTGGACGCCCTGATTGCCGAATGGGGCGGCTGCCGGCTGGACATCCCCAACGGAACGTCCTCGCGCAAGCGCCGGCGGGACAACGAGATCCGGCGCATGTACCGCGCCGGCGTCGACATGTATGCCCTGCGCGGCCAGTTCGGACTGTCCGACCGCCACCTGCGGCGCATTCTGTCCACCCACTAGGGTCTGTTTCCAATTGTGATTGTGGTTGACGCAAAGGAGGAACGAAAGGATGCCTCCGGCGGCCGGGGGGAATCATTCCCCCCGGACCCCCTGGATAGACGGGGGTTAAAGGGGGGGAGGGACGGCGGATGGGCGCGGAAGTTCGGTGAAGACGGGCAGAACGACCGCCAGAGCCGTGAACGCCTGCCTTTCCGTCCGGGAGGGTCCGGGAGGGGATGATCCCCTCCCGGCCGCCGGAGGCATTGAGATCCCAGCCGTTTCATGCTCCCGGCCGCCGGAGGCTGGCTTCGCGGCGGCGCTCAGTACACCACCTGCTCCAGTGCCAGCGCAACGCCGTACAGCCGTTTCGCCGCTTGGCGCATGGCCTCGGCCACAGCCAGGATGTCGGCTCCGGTGGCTCCGCCGGCATTGACGATGAAGCCGCCGTGGCGGCGCGAGATGCGCGCCCCGCCTATGGCAAAACCCTTGAGTCCCGCTTCCTCCATGATGACGCCGACCGGCGGCGCGCCGTCCGGCCGGCGGAACACGCTGCCGGCGCTTGGCCGGTCATAGGGCAGTTTCGAGCGCCGCAGCCTGCCGACGCGTCCCATCTCGGCCAGGATGGCCGCCGGATCGCCGGGGACCAGCCGCAGCAAGGCCGCGACAATCACCGACCGTCCGCCCTGAAAGGCCGTCGTCCGGTACGCCGGCCGGCAGGCCTCGCGGGAAAACAGGCGCACAGCGCCTGCCGCGGGATCGTACGCCTCCACCGCCTCGGCCACGTCGTAAAATGCCGCGCCGTACGCGCCGGCATTCATGACCGCCGCGCCGCCGACGCTGCCCGGGATGTCCCACAGCCGCTCCAGCCCGGACAGTCCGGCCCTGGCCGCCGCCCGGCAGACGTCGCGAAGCCGCGCCCCGGCCCCGGCCCGGATCGAGGTCCCGGCCACGGCAATCCCGGTCTCCAGCCGCCGCGTGCAGACGAACCGGTGCGAGGCGTCGTAATACGGCTGCGACAGGATCACGTTGCAGCCATGGCCGAGCAGATGCGCCGCCTGTCCCTCCCCGGTTCCAAGCGCCGCGGCCAGTTCCCCGACCTGCTCCGGGAACAGGCAACACGCGGCAAAAGCCCGCACCCGATAGGAATTGAACGGCGTCAGGTCGATCGACGAGGTTTTTTCCCGCCGGGGTCCCGCAACCAACGGCGGCCTCGCCGCCTCCCCCATGCCCCCTTTATCCAGGGGGTCCGGGGGGGATGATCCCCCCCGGCCGCCGGAGGCCTCCGCTCCTGTCTTCCCCTTCTTCACTCTCCCGCCTTCCCTCAAATCGGCCGCACGGCGATTTCGACGCCGCCGGGCAGGCCTTCGCGGTCGGCGGGGATGGTGACGAGGCCGTCGGCCAGCAGCAGGGTTTTCAAGAGTCCGGACTTGCCGAGCACGGGGTGGGCCAGGGGCGGCTGGCCGGGGCGGGTTTCCAGGCGCACGCGGACGTGGTCCTCGCGGCCCTGCCTGGAGGCGATGTTGCGGGCCAGGACGGCCGGGAAGGTCCGGGGCGTGCGGTCGAGGGCTTCGGGGTCGCCGGCGAGGCGCTCCACCAGCGGGATGCCGAAGACGTTGAGCACGATCTGGGCCGAGGTGACCTGTCCGGGCAGGCCGATGCAGGGTTTGCCGTCGACGCTGGCCAGGATGGTGGGCTTGCCCGGGCTGATGGCCACGCCGTGGGCCAGGATGGTCGCGCCCAGGTTTCGCAGGGCGTCGAGGGTGAAATCGCGCGCGCCGACGGAGCTGCCGCCGGAGAGCAGGGTCAGGTCGAAGTTGGCTGTGGCCTCGGCCAGGGCGGCCTGGATGCCGGGCAGGTCGTCGGCAACGAGGGGGAAGGCGTGGGGGACGGCCCCGGCGGCGCGCAGCATGGCCGAGAGGGCGTGGGTGTTGACGTCGCGGATCTGGCCGGGTCTTGGCGTGGCGGCCACGGGCACCAGTTCGTCGCCGGTGGAGAGGATCGCCGTCCGGGGCCGCCGGCCGACCATGACGCCGGCGTGGCCGAGGGCGGCCAGGATGCCGATTTCCTGGGGCCGAAGCCGGGCGCCGGCGGCCAGGACGACATCGCCCTGTGCGGCGTCCTCGCCGGCAAACAGCATGTTGTCGCCCGGGGCCAGGGACCGGCGGATCTCGATGGCTCCGGCCCCGAGGTCCTCGGTGTATTCGACCATGACCACGGCGTCCGCGCCGTCCGGCAACAGCGCCCCGGTGACGATGCGGGCGCAGTGCCCGGGCGGCAGCGGCTTTTCGGGCAGCACGCCGATGGGCACGTCCATGGCCAGATCGAGGTAGCCCGGGTTGGATTCGGTTGCGCCGAAGACCTCGGCGGCGCGCACGGCATAGCCGTCCATGGCGGCGCGGGCGGCGGCGGGCAGGTTTTCGGCGGCAACGATGCCGGCGGCCAGAAAACGGCCGCCGGCCTCGTCAAGGGCCACGGTTTCGCTGCCAAGGGGGGCAAACGTCCGCAGCAGGTCCCGGAACTCGGCCGTGGACACGGCCCGGAAAAAGCCTTCGCGCATGGCGTGGGGATTCCTTTATCGAGGGTTGTCGAGGAGGGTCTGGGCGAAGCTGGCCGCACCGAAAAGGCCGGTCTGCTCGTTTCGCACCAGTCGCACCGGGACGCCGGCCAGCAGCCGGCCGTAGGTCGGCGAATCGAGAAACTCCCGGGCGAACTCCGGGTGGTGCACCAGCAGCGGGTTTTTGGCCGCCACGCCGCCGCACACGTACACGCCGCCGACGGACAGCACGGTCAGCGCGTAGTCGCGGGCGGCCCGGCCGTAGAATCGGGCGAACAGCGCGGCCGTGGGGCTGTCCGCGGTCAACGACGCGCCCACTTCGGCCGGGGTGCGGTCCTCGCCGGTCAGGAAGCGGTGCAGGCAGACCAGCCCGGAGCCGGACAGCACCGAGTCGCCGCGCGGATAGTTTTCGCCGGTCTGGCGGCAGAGGTACGCGGCAAAGGCGTTTTCCTGGTCGCCGATGAAGCTGGCGGCGGCCTGCCCGGCTTCCGACGGCAGCACGCGGCAGCCGCCGTCCGGCTGCGGCAGCAGGGCGGCGTGGCCAAGGCCGGTGCCGGCCCCGATGACGGCCTGGATGCGTTCCGGGTCCAGGCCGCCGGGCAGCACCGGATCGGCTGACGCGCCAATGCGCCGGCAGCCCAGGGCCTGGGCCGTGAAATCGTTGATGCAGGCGGCCCGGTCCAGCCCGAAGACGTCGGTCAGCACGTCGAGGTCGAGTTCCCAGCCGATGTTGGCAAAGCGGACCGTGCGTCCGACCACCGCCCCGGGCACGGCAAAGACGGCGGCGTCGGCTTTGCCCGGCGGCAGGCTGAAGCCTGAATCGACCAGGGCGGCGAGCAGTCCGGCAAAGGTGCCGGCGCTGGCCGTCGGCAGCCATGTTGCGTCCTGAAGCGTCAGCCCGCCTTGGGGCGACAGGCGGAAATGGCCGAAACGGCTGTTGGTGCCGCCGATGTCGGCGGCCAGGATATTCCTGGTCGTTTCCGGGGCCATCGCACGCTCCTTGAAAAAAAACGGGGTTCACGGCAGGCTGCGCCGTGCGCCGGCCGGCAGTGTAGCCGGGGCGCAAAGGGAAACGCAAGCATGGCAGACGTCGCCTCCCTGGCCCTGGCCGGCGCAAGCCTGGGCCTGTCCGCCGGGTTTTCGCCCGGGCCGCTTCTGTCGCTCGTCCTGTCGCAGACCCTGGCCCACGGCCCCCGCGAAGGGGTCAAGGTGGCCCTGGCCCCGCTTTTGACCGACGCGCCCATCCTGCTGGCCGCCTGGCTGCTGTTGTCCCGGGTGTCCGGCAGCCCGGCCGTTCTCGGGCTGGTGGCCCTGGCCGGCGCGGCGCTGCTGGTGCGCTACGGCTGGGAATGTTTTCAGGCCCCGCCGCCGGACGCCGGCAATCCCCAGGCCGCCCCGCGCTCCGTGCTGCGCGGCGTGGCCGCCAATTTCGCCAATCCCCACCCCTACCTGTTCTGGGCCACTGTCGGCGCGCCCATGCTGCTCGAGGCCGGGCAGGCCGGCGCGGCCGGCGTGGCCGCGTTTCTGGCCGTCTTTTACGCCGCCATTGTCGGAGCCAAGGTGCTGGCCGCCGTGCTGGCCGGCCGTTTCCGCCATTTCCTCGGCAGCCGGGCCTACCGGGCGCTCATGGCCGTGCTCGGCCTGTCGCTTTGCTATTTCGCCTTTGCCTTTGCCCGGCAGGGCGTGTCCATGCTTTTGGGCGCATAATCACGGATTGTCCTTTGCCCGGATCGTCCGTATCATGCCGCCCGGCGCTTGCCGCCGCCACATCCGACCATACCAATTCGCAAGGAGCCCCCATGGCCGAGCCCTTTACCCTCGGACTGGTGCAGATGGCCCCGGAAACAACCGTTGCCGCCTCCCTCGAAAAAGCGGCCGCCCGCATCGCCGATGCCGCCAGGGCCGGCGCAAACGTCGTCTGCCTGCCGGAACTCTTCGCCACGCCGTATTTTTGCCGCAGCCAGGACCACGCCGCCTTCGATCTGGCCGAACCCATTCCCGGCCCGACCACGGACGCCATGGCCGCCGCCGCCAGGGCCTCGGGCGTGGTGGTCGTGGCCCCGTTGTTCGAACGCCGCGGCCCCGGCTGCTACCAGAATTCCCTGGCCGTGCTCGGTCCCGACGGCGGCCTGATCGGCATCTACCGCAAAATGCACATCCCCCACGATCCCGGATTCGAGGAGAAGTTCTACTTCGCCCCCGGCGACCTGGGATTTAAGACCTTCCAGACGCCGTTCGGTCCCATCGGCACGTTGATCTGCTGGGACCAGTGGTTCCCGGAAGCCGCCCGGGCCACGGCCCTGCTCGGCGCGCTGGTCCTGTGCTACCCCACCGCCATCGGCTGGCATCCTTCCGAGAAGGCCGAATACGGCGAGCGTCAGCGCGACGCCTGGATGACCGTCCAGCGCGGCCACGCCATCGCCAACGGCATCTACGTGGCGGCCGTCAACCGCGTCGGCGTCGAAGGCTCCGGCGACGGCTACGGCGAGACCCTGGAATTCTGGGGCTCCTCGTTCATCGCCGATCCCTCGGGCCGGATCATCGCCCAGGCCGGCATCGCGGACGAGGAAATCATCACCGCCGTCATCGACCCCGCCACTCTCGAAACCCAGCGCCGCCACTGGCCGTTTTTGCGCGACCGCCGTATCGACGCCTACGGCGGCCTGTGCCGGCTGTATGGGGATGAGAAGAAGTAGGAGTAGGAGAGGAAGCAGGAGAGGAGTAGGAGCAGGTGGAAGGCGGAAAATTTTTATGGTGAGGCGAAATCCGCCGTCCCAGGACAGGGGGTCCGGGGGGGATGATCCCCCCCGGCGGGGTCCAGGGGCGGCGCCCCTGGCCAGAAGGAAGGCAGAAGCGACATGAAACGCAATATTTATCTGCGGACGATTCCCATCGAGGAGGCCTTGTCCCGGGCCATGGCCGAGCTTGACCGCGAGGCGCTGCTTGGCGTGGAGCGCGTCGACGCAGCCCGCTGCGCCGGCCGGATCACGGCCGAGCCGGTCATGGCCCGCTATTCCTCGCCCACCTACCACAGCGCGGCCATGGACGGCATTGCCGTGCGCGCGGCCGACACCTTTGCCGCCCGCGAGGGCTCGCCGGTGCGGCTGCGGCCGGATGTCGATTTCGTGTTCGTCAACACCGGCCATGCCATGCCGCCGGCCTTTGACGCCGTCGTCATGATCGAGAACGTGGTCATGGACGGCAGGATTGCCGCCATCGAGACGCCGGTGGCCCCCTTTGCCCATGTGCGGCGCATCGGCGAGGACATCGTGGCCACGGAGATGATCCTGCCCTGCCACAGGCGGATATCGCCCTACGACGTCGGGGCGCTGTTGTCGTGCGGCGTGTATGACGTCCTGGTCTACGAGAAGGTGCGGATGCGGGTCATCCCCACCGGCGACGAGGTCATGGATTTTACGGCGCGGCCGGAACCCGGGCCGGGGCAGGTGGTGGAGAGCAACTCCATGCTGCTGTGCGCCCTGGCCGGGGAGTGGGGCATGGACTGCCTGCGCCTGCCGCCGGCGCCCGACGATCCCGACGCGCTGGCCCGGGCCATGGAGGAGGCGCTTTCCTCCGACGCCCACATCGTGGTGACGGTGGCCGGTTCGTCGGCGGGCAGCAAGGATTTCACCCGCTCGACCATCGAGCGGGTGGGCAGGGTGCTGGTGCACGGCGTGGCGGCCATGCCGGGCAAACCGTCGCTTCTGGGCGTGGCCCGGGGCAAGCTGCTGGTCGGCGCGCCGGGCTATCCGGTCAGCGCCGTGGTGTGCTTCGAGCGGCTCCTCTATCCGCTGGCCTGCTGGCTGTCGCGCACCGAGCCGCGAAGCCGCCAGACGATCGCCGCCACGCTGGCCCGCAGCGTCCCCTCGCGCATCGGCATGGTGGATTTCGTGCGGCTGGCCGTGGGCAAGGTCGGCGCGCGCCATGTGGCCCTGCCCCTGTCCAAGGGCGCGGGCAGCATCTCGACCATGACCAAGGCCCAGGCCGTCATGCAACTGCCGGCCGAGGCCGAGGGCATGGAGGCCGGGGCGCTCGTCACGGCCGAACTGCTGGTCGATGCCGGCGAACTGGCCCGCACCCTGGTCTGCGTCGGCAGCCACGACAACACGCTGGACGTCCTGGCCGACATGCTCATGTGCCGGGCGCCGGCCATGCGGCTGGCCTCGAGCCATGTGGGCAGCATGGGCGGGCTGATCGCGCTGAAAAACGACGCGGCCATGGTGGCCGGCGCACACCTGTTCGATCCGGTCACGCAGGATTACAACTTCCCCTTCCTGGCCAAATACCTGTCCGCCCTGCCCGTGACCGTGGTCAATCTGGCCATCCGCCGCCAGGGCCTCATCGTGGCCCCCGGCAACCCCAGGGGCATCCGCGGCGTGGCCGATCTGGCCACGGGCGGGGTGCGCTATCTCAACCGCCAGCGCGGGGCCGGCACCCGCATCCTCTTCGACCATCATCTGGCCCAGGCCGGCATCGATCCGCAGCGGATTTCCGGCTATGACCGCGAGGAGCACACGCATATGGCCGTTGCCGTCAACGTGCGCACCGGCTCGGCCGATTGCGGCCTGGGCGTCCATGCCGCCGCCCGGGCGCTGGGCCTGGATTTCGTGCCGCTGGCCCGGGAACGCTACGATCTGGTCATCCCCACCGCCTACCTCGACGATCCGAAGATCGCGGCCGTCCTCGACGTGGTGCGAAGCGACGCCTTCCGGGCCCGGGTGGCCGAACTCGGCGGCTACGAGACCGACTGGTCCGGCCGCATCATGGAACCCGGCATGGGCCTGCCCGGCGAACCCGGCACGGCGTAGGCGCAGGAGCGGGGAGAACAGGAGGAGCGGGAGAGCCTTCGGCGACCAGGGCGCTGCCCTGGACCCGCCGGGGGGAATGATTCCCCCCGGACCCCCTCGACTGGAAAAACGCCGGGGAAACCCAGCCGTCGCGCGAAGCGCCTTATGGCTTTCCATCCGGGAGGGTTCGGGAGGGGGCGACCCCCTCCCGACGGGGTCCGGGGCAGCGCCCCGATTTGTCTTTTTCTTGTTCGTATCGCATGCAGTTGTTTGGAATGATGAGGAATGTATGGATTGGAAGTTGTTCGCAACGACGTTTGCCACCATCTTTGTGGCGGAGCTTGGCGACAAGACGCAGTTGGCCTGCGTGCTGACGGCGGCGGATTCGCGCAACCCCTGGGTGGTGTTTGTCGGATCGGCCCTGGCGCTGGTGGCCACCAGCCTGCTTGGCGTGGTGTTTGCCGAATTCATCTGCAATTTCGTCTCGCCTGCCGTCATCAAGAAGGTGGCGGCGGTGGCTTTTGTGGTCATGGGCGTGTTGATCTATTTCGACAAACTGTAGGAGCGGCCATGGTTGTCGAGCAACGCGTTTCCCTGGATTTGCGCGAGAAGTGTTGAGGCCTGGGGCTGGAGATAGGTTGGTATCTCCGTTTGTCCCGGGCGCGCGAGTTGGAGGTGCTGGTTGCGGCCAATGCCCGGCCGGTGCTGGACGATCAGCTCATGACCGTTTCCGGCTGGCGGCTTGTCGTCGAGGACTGCGGCGGCTTTTTGCGCGCTCTCTACGTGCGCCGGCCCTGACCGGGCAAACGCCGAAGCTTTTTGGCTGCCTGGACTTTCTGGGGGAAATGGTGTCTAGGTCAGACCATGGAAAAGGACCGTCCCGCCCTGCGGCAGCGGTTTCCCGGCTGCTCCGTCGGCACGATGCTGACCTGCCTCGTGCTGCTGGCCGCCCTGCCCGCCACGGCCGTGATCGTCTCTTCGAGCTTCGAGGCCCGGACCCGGGCCGAGGACGAGGCCAGGGCCGGCCTGGCCAACATGGCCCAGAGCCTGGCCGCCATCCAGCGCGGCATTACCGGCAATGCCGAAGGACTGCTGGCCGCCCTGGCCCAGACCGAGGATGTGCGCCAGGAGGACGCGCCGGCCTGCTCCAGGCTGTTCGTTTCGCTTTTGCGCGAGCACCCCGAGCTTTCCAACATTTTTATGACCGACGCCGCCGGCTTGGTGACGGCTGCCGGGCTGGCCCCCTTTGTCGGCGAAAACCTGGCCGACAGGCGGTACTTTCAGGACGCCGTCGCCACCGGGGGGTTTGCCGTCGGCGAGTTTCTTTTCGGGCGCACCACCAGGAAACCCATCCTGGTGTTCGCCCTGCCCCGCAAGGATGGCGATGGCCGGCTGCGCGGCATCATCGGCATGTCGTATTACCTTGACGGCTACGAACGTTTTCTCGGACAGCTCAGGCTGCCGGCCCACGTGCGGACCACCCTTCTGGACGTTGCCGGCCGGCGCATGGTGTCCTATCCGCCCCGTTCCGGCTATGCGCTTGGCGAACCGGCCTATGCCCCCGTCTGGGCGGCGATCGAGGCGGCCGGGACCGACGGGGGGGGCTTTGCGGGCGTCCGCATGACCGGCGAATCCGCCCTTTTCCGCTTTATCCGCCTGCGGCTGGCTCCGGGAGCGCCGCCCTACGCCACCGTCGTCGTCTCGAGCCCCCTGGGCGAGGCCTACGCCCAGGCCGATGCGCTGTTGCGGCGCGGCCTGCTCCTGGCCGGAGTCGTCGTATTGCTGGCCCTGGCCATTGCCCGGGTGCTGGGCCGTCTGACCATAGGCAACGCCGTTGCCGGCCTTGCCGCTGTCGCCGGCCGTCTCGCTGCCGGCGACCTGTCGGCCAGGACCCGGACCAATGCCGGCCTGGCCGAGGTCCGGGAACTCGGCCGGAGCTTCAACGAAATGGCCGTCGCCCTGCAATCCAGGCAGCAGGAGCTGGCCGAAACGGCGCGAGCTTTGGGCAAGACCCGCAACATGCTCAACAACATCCTCGAATCCATGCCCTCGGCCCTGGTCGGGGTCGATGCCGCCGGCCGCGTCACCCACATCAACGCCAAGGCCAAGGCGCTTTTCGGCCTGGACGATGCCGGGGCCGTGGGCCGGGACGTGCCCTCCGCCCTGCCGTTTCTGGCCCCGCAGATGGAGAATCTGGAAATCGCCCTGCGCGAGCGGCGCTCGCTGGCGGTCGAGCGCGTGCCCATGCGCCAGGACGGCCAGACGCACCTGCTCAACATGCTGTTCTATCCGCTGCTGGCCAACGGGGCCGAGGGCGTGGTCATCCGCCTCGACGACGTGACCGAGCGCGAGCGTCTGCGCGAACTGATGATCCAGACCGAAAAGATGATGAGCGTGGGCGGGCTGGCTGCCGGCATGGCCCATGAGATCAACAATCCCCTGAGCAGCATTCTCCAGGCCGCCCAGGTCATCGACATGCAGCTCGATCCGGCCGCGCCGGCCAATGTGGCCGCAGCGGCCGGGGCCGGCTGCACCGTCGAGGCGGTGCGCGCCTATCTCGAGGCGCGCCGGGTGCTCAAATTTCTGGCCGGCATCCGCGAGGCCGGGAGCCGCGCCGCCAAAATCGTGGCCGGCATGCTGGAGTTTTCCCGGCCAAGCGCTTCCCGACGGGAGGCGGCCGACATCAATGCCCTGGTCGAGAAGGGCGTCTATCTGGCTGAAAACGATTACGATCTTAAAAAGAAATACGATTTTCGCCACATCAGGATCGTGCGCGAGTTGGACCCGTCCCGGCCCATGGCCGTTTGCGCGGCCACGGAGATCGAGCAGGTGCTGCTCAATCTCCTGAAAAACGCCGCCCATGCCATGGCCGGCGATGCGGCCCCGGACAGGGAGCCGACCATCGTCCTGCGTACCCGCGGCCTGCCCGACGCCGTGGAGATCGAGGTGGCCGACAACGGCCCGGGCATGGAGGAGGCCGTGCGTTCCCGCATCTTCGAGCCGTTTTTCACCACCAAGCCGCCCGGCGAGGGCACCGGCCTGGGCCTGTCCGTGTCCTACTGCATCATTGCCAACAACCATGGCGGCTCCATCCGCATGGAATCCGAACCGGGCCGGGGAAGCGCCTGCATCATTGCTTTGCCGCGCGGGGGCGCCGCCCCATGAACGTCCTCCCGACGGCCATGCGGCGGGTGCAGGGCATGAGGGAAAAGCCATGAGCGACGCCCAGGCCACCATCCTGACCATGGACGATGCGGAAATTCTGCGCGAGGCCATGACATTGTACCTTGAAAACAAGGGGTTCCGGGTGCTTCAGGCCGAAAACGGCCGGATCGGCCTGGAGCTTGTCGCCAGCGAGCACCCCGATCTGGTGCTGGTCGACCTGCGCATGCCGGAAATGGACGGCATGGAGGTGCTGGCCCGTCTGCGCGAGATCGCCCCCGACACCCCCTCGATAGTCGTTTCGGGCACGGGCCGTCTGCATGACGCCCTGGAGGCCATCCGCCTGGGAGCCTGGGATTTCGTCACCAAGCCCATGCCGGACATGGACGTGCTGCTGCATGCCGTCAACAAGGCCCTGGACCGGGCCCGGCTCATGGCCGAGAACGCCCGCTACCAGAAGGGGCTGGAAACCGAGATCGCCCTGCGCACCCGTGACCTGGAGGACGCCCGAAGCCGCCTGGAAGAGCAGAACCTGTTTCTCCAGACGCTTATCGAAAGCATCCCCAATCCCCTGTTTTGCCAGGACCGCGACGGACGGTTCCTCGGCGGCAACGAGAGCTTCTGCCGGCTGATGGGCCTTGGCCGGGAGAAGCTGGCGGGGCGTCTGCCCGAAGAGGTCCTGCCGCCGAGTCGGGCCGGGCTGTTTGCCCGCGTGGATCTGGCCGGGCTGGCCCGGACCGGGCCCGTCGATGTCGAGACCGCCTTTGTCGCCGCTTCGGGCGAGGTGCGCCATCTGGTTCTCGGCAAATCCGTGTTTCCCGATGCCTCCGGCCAGCCTGCCGGCATGGTTGGCGTGCTTTCCGATTTCACCGCCCTGGAACGCGCCCGCGAGCTGGCGGAGCGTGCCCTGGAAGAAAAGAACGTGCTGCTCAAGGAGATCCACCACCGGGTCAAAAACAACCTGCAGATCATTCTGGGTTTCATCAGCATCCAGGCCGAGGATGCGGCAAACGCGGCCGAACGCGAGCGTTTTTCCCGCCTGGAGACCCGCATCCGCTCCATGGCCCTGATCCACCAGCAACTCTACCAGCAGGGCGATCTGGCCACCATCGACATGGGGGAATACGCCCAGGCCCTGACCCGCAATCTGTCCGGCCTTTTTCGCGAATCCATGGCCGGCGTGCGGCTGGCCTTCGATTGCGCCCCCTGCCGCCTGCGCCTGGACAAGGCCGTGCCCTGCGGCCTGCTGCTTAACGAACTCGTCACCAACGCCTGCAAACACGCCTTCCGCCCCGGCCAGCCCGGCGAACTGCGGGTGGCAACGGGACTGGCCGGGGGGCTGGCCCGGATTTCGGTCGTCGATACGGGGCGGGGCCTGTCGCCGGGCTTTACCCTCGACGCGACCCAGACCATGGGCATGACCCTGGTCAAGGAACTGACGCGGCAACTGCAAGGGGAGGTCCGTCTCGAAAACCGGGGCGGACTGCACGTCGAAGTCCGTTTTCCTCTCTGACGCGGAGCCATTGCCCTGCCGCCGCCTTTGCCCCCCGCCCCGGTCCGTGCTATAGGCCCGCAACACACAGGCCGCTCCTGGAGGCGACATGACTCCCCCCGATTGGGTCAAACACGACGAAAACACCTATTATATCAACCTGGGCCGGGCCTTGCTGGTGACTGTCGTCCACGAGCGCATGGGCGGCCCGGGCTGGAAGATCCTGGTGGGCAAGCGTTCCATCAAGGACAAGATCCCGGCCCTGGAAGACGCCAAGCGGGTGGCCATCGCCTTTGCCCACCGGGTCTTCAAGGACATCGGGACCGATCTCGACGCCCTCAAGCTTGCCGAAGGCGACCAACCCCACCCGCCGTTATGATCGACCGCCAAGCCGCCCTGGACCTGATTGGCGCCCAGAATCCCAACGACGGGCTGCGCGCCCACGGCCGCCAGACCGAGGCCGTCATGCGCGCCCTGGCCGCGCACCTCGGCCAGGACCCCGATGTGTGGGGACTGACCGGCCTGCTCCACGATCTCGACTATCCGCATACCGCCGCCAGCCCTGACCGCCACGGGCTGCTGCTCCGGGAGCTTCTGCCGCCGGGCGCTCTGCCCGGCGAGGCCCTGGCCGCCATCGCCGCCCACAACGACGAGCACACCGGCGTCGCGCCGCAGACGCCCCTGGACTTCGCCCTGCGCGCCGCCGAATCCGTCACCGGCATCGTGAGCGCCAACGCCCTGGTGCGCCCGGACGGCATGCGCGACATGAGCCCCAAGAGCGTCAAAAAGAAGATGAAGGACAAGGCCTTTGCCGCCAACGTCCGTCGCGCCAACATCCTCGAATGCGACAAGGCGGGCGTCCCCCTCGACGTCTTCCTGGCCCTGGCCATCGCGGCCATGGCTTCGGTCGCCGCCGAGACAGGACTCCCCTGACCTCGTCCCGCCCGACGTCGCCGGCCATGCTGCGCCTGATCGTTCTTGGGGCGCTGGCCGCGCTGTTTTTCAGCTCCACCTTCGTGTGCAACCGGGCCATGAGCCTGGACGGCGGCCCCTGGGTCTGGACCGCCAGCCTGCGCTACGCTTTTATGCTGCCCATCCTGCTCGTCTGGACCCTGGTTTCCGGCGGACCGGCCGCCCTGGCCGACGCCCTGCGCCTTTTTGCCAGAAATCCCGTCTTCTGGACCCTGGCCGGCTCCGTCGGCTTCGGCGTGTTCTATGCCGGCGTCACCCTGGCTTCCACCTTCTCGCCCGGCTGGGTCGTGGCCGCCACCTGGCAGTCCACCATCCTGGCCACGCCGCTGGTGCTGGCCCTGCTCGGCCGCAAGGTCCCCGGAAAAGGCCTTGCCCTGACCGCGCTGATTTTCCTCGGCATCGTCCTGGTCAACGTCGAGCAGGCCCAGGCCGCCCCGACGCCGGACAGCCTCTGGGGCGTCGCGGCCGTGCTGGTGGCGGCCATCGCCTACCCGCTGGGCAACCAGCTTGTCTGGGAAGCCCGGCACGGCGGCAACGGCCGCGTGCCCCGCATCGACCAGCCCGCCCTGGACGCCGGCCGCACCCCCACCCTGCTGTTGACCATCGGCTCCATCCCCTTCTGGCTCGGCCTCGTCGCCGTGACCAACCCGCCGCCGCCCTCAACGGGCCAGATCCTCCAGACCGCCTTCGTGGCCCTAAGCGCCGGCGTCATCGCCACGTCGCTTTTTCTGCGCGCCCGCAGCCAGGCCAAAAACGCCTACCAACTGGCCGCCACCGACGCCACCCAGTCCCTTGAGGTCGTCTTCACCCTGCTCGGCGAGACCCTCCTCCTCGCCGCCCCCTGGCCCGGCCCTCTGGGCTTCGCCGGCATCGCCCTGGCCGTTGCCGGTCTTGTGCTCTACGTTTGCCGGCAGACGTAGGGGGAGGAGGGAGAGCGGGAACGGCAAGGGGGAGAGTAGGAACGGCAAGAGGGGGAGTGCCTCCGGCGGCCGGGGGGGATCATCCCCCCCGGACCCCCTGGATAGAGGGCAGATGGAGGTGGCGGGATGACGAATGGGCGCGAGGGCACGGTGAGGAAAGCCCGGGTCGGCTGCCAAAGCCGGCCAGGGGACCAGGGCAGCGCCCTGGCGGGTGCGGGGCAACGCCGGGAATTCCTGGTTGGACGATAATTCTGTCTGAATAATCTTCCAGCGCATATTTTCTATAAAGGATCAGGAGAAATCGGCCGATAAGCTTCATAATGCCAACGCCCTTTACGGCGGGCAGGGGAGGCATCGCATGGGTATTTCAGGTCTCGACACCTTGCTGACCGGCTCGACAGGCAACAGCCTTTCCGGAGCAGGCACGGCAAAAAGCCTGCAACAATCCTCGCAGACGGGTTCGATCCAGGCCGATACGGCGGATATTGACACCTACACGGCCAGCGCCGGACAACTCTACCCGACGCTCAGCAATACCACCTATTCCAATCTTGGCGTGTTAAACGAGCCGGCCAGTTCCGGAACGTCCCGCTACGTCTCGGCCACAATCGGCTCCTTCAAGATCGCGGAGAATATGCAGGCCTCCCAGGCCAACCGGCTCTTTGGTTCCCTGGACCAGTACCGCGCCATCAACACCGGCGATGACGAATGGTCGGCGGCCGAACTGAGCGAATTGAAGTCCCGGGTGGAATCGACGCAGCAGGGCGAGAAGGACAAAGAGATTACCGAGGACGCGGCCGAGGAATTCAAAAAGGACCGCGAGGCGGCAGAGGCGCAGGAAGCGGAGGCCCAGGCCGGCCAATCCGCCGCCGATGCTTCCGCTACGGCCCAGGCCGGCTCCGACGAGGCTGCGGCCGAGGCGGGCGGGGAGGCCGAAGAGGCATCCACGGCGGAACCCGCCACCGAGGCCGGCGACACGGCCGGGGCGGCCGGCGATGCCGCGCCGGAGGCGGCCGTGGTCGCAGACCAGGCCGGGGCGACAACCCCTGGCGAAGCCGGCGACGGCAATTCCGACAGCCAATCTCCGGCGGCTTCCGCGTCTCTTGACGTCATGGTGTAGGGCGGCAAGAGGGCGGGGCAGGCCGTATCCTGTACGGTGCGGCCCCGCCGCCCCTGCCCAGGGCGCGGCCGGAAACGGTTGCGCCCTTTGGTTGTGCCGTCCCGGCACGGGGCGCGGGGCACCCCTCCCGGGCAATGGCCCCGGCGACGCCCCGCCCGGCGTCGCTCGCCTCCCGGGACGCCGCCCGCCCAAAAAACGCTTGCCATCCCCGGCAAAAATCCTTGGAAAGGACGTTTGCGGGGAGGCGGCTTCCACCCAAGGACCCTTCCCCGGCATGTCCAACAACCCGCCCGCCAGGGAGCGCCATGAAAATCGTCGTTGTCGTCTGCCTTGCCCTCGGACTCGCCTACTGCGGCTACCTTGCCCTGCTCTATGTCGGACAGGACGGCATGGTCTTCCCGGGGCGTCCCGCCGATCCGGCCAAAATTGCTGAAATTCGCAAGTATTATCGGAGTCTCCAGGACTTTGCCGTCAAGACCGCAGACGGCCCCACCCTGCGCGGCTTCTACCTGCCCCGAAAGACCGACGGCAACCCCGCCCCCGCCGCCACGCCGGTCGTCCTCTACTTCCACGGCAATGCCGAAGAGCAGACCGGCTTTTTCCTGTGGTCGCCAAACGAGCTTTTCCCCCTCGGCGTTGCCGGCGTGGATTACCGGGGCTACGGCCAGTCCGAAGGCACGCCGTCCGAAGTCGCCCTCAAGGCCGACGCCCTGGCCGTCTATGACGCTCTGGCCGCCAAAATCGGCCCCGATCCCCGCATCGTGGTCATGGGCCGCAGCCTCGGCACCGCCCTGGCCGCCCATGTCGCCGCCAACCGGCCCGCCGCCGCCGTCATCCTCGTCACCCCCTTTGCCTCCCTGGCCGACATAGGACAGGAAAGCCACCCCATGGCGCCCGTGCGCTGGCTCATGAAGCACCCTTTCGACATCAGGGCCGACGCCGCCCGCGTCACCGCCCCGACGTTGATGCTTGTGGCCGGCGACGACACCCTGACTCCGCCCCCCCATGCCCATCGTCTGGCCGAGGTCTGGAACGGTCCGGCCGATCTCCGGACCATAGCCGCCGCCACCCACGGCAACATCGTCGACAGCGCCGCCTACTGGACGGCCATACGGGACTTCCTGGCGGCCCGCCTCGGCATAACCATCGGCCAGCCGGCAGCAAAGCCGATGTCTCCGCCCGCCCCCGAAGCCGCGGCCGTCGCTGCCCCGGCCTCCTGAAGCAGGCGGTTGCCAATCGGCTGCCCGGGCCGGGCGAGGCGTCGCGTCCCGGGCAGGCCTTGCCGTTGCCGGCCGGCCGCAGGAAAATATCCGATACCGCGTTTATCGGCTTGCTGAAAGGGCAACGCCTATCTATATTTATGGCAAGCTATAGGAGGAGTGTCCTGTAAACACATAACATTGGAGGGGGTATGCGTATAAACGCCCATTGCCATGTGTTCAACCTGCAGGCGGTGTTTACGCAAGGGACCAAAAACATTCTTCAAAATCGCATCAGGACGTTGCCGCCGCCCTTCCCCGACCTCATCCTCTGGCTGCTCGAAGCGCATATGGCCGGCGGCCGTCCGGCAGGCCTGCGGCCCGATGCCGCCGATCCCCTGACGCTTCTGGCGACGGCTGTCGAGGAGGCGGGGGGCGGCGATCTTCCCCTGCCCGCCCTCCTCCTTGCGCGCATGAAAAGCAAAACCTCCATCAGCGATGGCGTGTTGTCGCTGTTTGACAAGGCTGCCTGCGACGCCGCCCTGTGCGACCTCATTGATCTGGCTGCTTTCGTCAACATCGCCCTGACGCCCGACATCGACGCCATAACCGACTTTCTTTTCGACCAGATGGCCAAGGCGTCCGACGAACCCGGGGCCAGTTTCGCCATCGCCCCCCTGATGATGGACATTCTCTCCCCCGCGCCGGATCAGGCCGAACTGGCCCTGTTTGAAAAACAGCGGGCGGCAACCTCCCGGCAGATACTGCGCTACCCCGGCCGCGTGCTGCCTTTTGTCGCCGCCAACCCGGCCCGGCCCGACATGGTCGCAACCGTCAAAACGGCCCTTGAAGACCACGGCTTTGTCGGCGTCAAGCTCTATCCCAGCCTGGGCTACCGGGTGGACGACGGCAGCCTCGACGGCCTCTTCGCCCTGTGCAACGAAAAGCGGGTTCCCCTGACCATGCATTGCAATACCGGCGGGTTCTACGCCGACAGGAACTTCATCGACCATTGCAGCCCCGAGCCGTGGGGCAAAATCCTGCGCGACTATCCCGATATCCGCATCTGCTTCGCCCACTTCGGCGGCGAGCGGTTTTTCCTGCCCTCCCCGGACAACACCCAGGCCGTCTGGAACGCCGTCATTCTGGACATGATGCGCCAAAAGACCATCGGGTCCCGGGTGTTCGCCGACATCTCCTACAATACCGGCGGAATGGGGGCCAAATGGGCGCGCAAGGGCTATTTCGGGAGATTGAACGAGTTGCTGGCCGAAGAGACGGTCGGCTCCCAGATCCTCTGGGGCACCGATTATTTTCTGGTGCGCCAGCGCATCTCCGAAGAGCACTACTGGCAATACTTCCGGGACCGGATCACGTCCGACGGCGCCTTCGACGCCGCCACCCGGCACAACCCGGCGCGTTTCCTCGGCCTGCCGGCGGGCGGCGCGGCGCTTTCGCCCGTCATGGCCGACCATCTGCGGTTTCTGGCCGACCATGCCCGGGACGCCGGCATCGCCCGCCGGTTGCCGCCGGCGGAGTGGACCAAGGGCCACAGCCTGCCCCCTGTCGGACATTCCTGACCAAGCGAGGACATGCCATGGACATCGAATTCCATTACCACATGACCTACCTGATCGCGGCAAAGGCCGGCCTTTCCCCGGCCGACGCCCTGATTTTGGCCCATGCCTGCCAGATGACGGACGACAACGACAAGATTTTCGAGATCAACACGGATACGGCCGACTTCTACAGCAACTACATCAGTCAGACCATTGACGTCACCAAACCCAAAGGCGGGCTTTTCCGCATCTACGTGCTGTTCCATTTCATTCCGGGCGATCCCCTGGAGCAGGGCGCGGCCCGCAAGGACGGCCTCATGCACTGCCTGAACACGACGCCGGCCAGCCAGAACGCCAGGGACATGGCCGCCGCCGCCCTGGCCGCCAAGGACATCTACCGGCTCGGCATCGCCTGCCACGCCTTTGCCGACACCTTTGCCCACCAGAATTTCGTCGGCTATTACACCTCGTTCAACGGCCTGACCGGGCCGCTGGAAAAGGTCACGCCCAACATCGGCCATGCCGACGCCCGTCACGACCCGGACCGGCCCGCCCTGGTCTGGGAGGACAAGCGCCTCATGCACGAGCAGATTGACAACACCGGGCGTTTCCTGGCTGCGGCAATGGCTCTGTTCGGCCTGCTCGCCGCCTCCACGGGCGTGGCCAATGCCCAGACGCTGGAAAAGGAACTGCTTGAGGATTTGCGCTGGGCCATCGGCGACCCGGATGCGGGGAACAGGCATGTAGCCGTCCGCCAGGACCGCTACAAGGTCCTGGCCCGCAGGCCGGCCTACGGCGGTTTGGAATTGCCGGAATACAACCCGCATCAATGGCTCGACGAGGCGGTCCATGAGGATGTCCGGGGCCTCTCGGACAAGCGCAGCGTCTGGCCCTTTGATTTCACCGTCTTCCCGGACGTTTTCACCTGGAAAAACCCGGCCCAGCACAGGGAGTCCCACTGGTATCGCTTCCAGGAGGCCATAAAGAACCATCAGAAAGACGTTATGGCCCTGCTTATGCCCAGAAACCTGAGCCACCTCACCTTGCCGGAATTCTAGGGCGTGTCCTCAATTAAGCCAAATGACGGTGGCGGCGAGATGGATAGCTGCGAGAAAATTTCGAGCCGTTTTGTCATAGCGCGTCGCTATGGCACGGTACTGTTTAATACCATTTCCTATTTTTAATGCAATAAATAAATACACAGCCAGAGGCTC
>Ga0074195_1001682_pt1 | contig 29050 bp, 19 predicted proteins | sample EPASupsiteHSE623_FD_64525 | JGI IMG/M metagenome (GOLD analysis project Ga0074195, IMG submission 64525) | Bioremediated contaminated groundwater from EPA Superfund site, New Mexico - Sample HSE6-23 | ecosystem: Environmental > Aquatic > Deep subsurface > Groundwater > Contaminated ... | reverse complement strand
GAAAGTGATCGTTTAAAGTCAGCTTTTCTTGCAAATATGAGCCATGAAATTCGCACCCCTATGAACGGAATTCTTGGCTTTGCCAGTCTCCTTACAGAACCAGATCTTTCGGGCGACAAACAGGCTGAATATATTAGAATTATCGAGCAGAGCGGAAACAGAATGCTGAATATAATAAATGATATTGTTGATATTTCGAAGATTGAAGCCGGGATGATGAACATTTCCCATTCAGAAACAAACATAAATGAGCAGATAGAATATATAAATATCTTCTTTAAACCCGAGGCAGAACAAAAGGGATTAAAAATATCCTTTTTAAACTCTCTGGAATATAATAAAGCCCTGATTATAACAGATAAAGAAAAATTTGTAGCCGTTTTAACCAATCTCGTTAAGAATGCAATAAAATTCACATTAAAGGGAACTATCGATTTTGGTTATGTTAAAAAGGGTGATTTCCTTGAGTTTTTTGTAAAAGACACAGGTTGTGGTATAAATAAAGAGCAGAAAGAAATTATTTTTGAAAGATTCAGGCAGGGCAGTACCTCTTTAACCCGCAACTACGAAGGTACCGGCCTGGGATTATCAATCTCTAAAGCTTATGTGGAAATGCTAGGGGGAAGAATCTGGGTTGAAAGCGAAATAGGAACAGGTTCGTCGTTTTTCTTTACACTACCATATAATATTAGTGAAGACACAGCTAAGGAAAGCGAAACCCCAGGTATTGAGAAAACAAATGAGCTTCCAAGGAGAAGGCTCAGGGTGCTGATAGCTGACGATGAAGAAACATCTGTAAAACTGTTATCTATTGTAGTAAAAAACATAAGTAAAGAAATTTTTACCGCTGGCAACGGAGCCGAAGCTGTGGAGATTTTCAGGAAGAATCCGGAAATAGACCTGATACTTATGGATGTAAAAATGCCTGTACTTAACGGTTACGAAGCCACAAAAAAAATTCGCCAGTTCAACAAAGATGTTGTGATAATTGCCCAAACGGCCTATGCCCTTGCAGGTGAAAATGAAAAGGCTATTTCGGCAGGATGCAACGGATATCTTTCAAAGCCAGTGAACAGGGAAAAACTAACAGAATTGATCAAGAAGTTCTTTAAATTGTAAACGACGGACAGAAATACAATTGAGAGAACAACCCGAGCATTTTGATAATTAATATAATTATTGAATATCAATATATTATATTTATCTTTGGAAAATATGAAACTTATTTAATAATAAGTTTTTTATAAATTATGGGAAAAGAAAAAAAATCAAAGGCCTCTTTTTTACGTCAAAAGGCAGAAGAGGAACAAAATAAACGTCAGTCAAAAGATAGCTCAAATTTCTCTGACATTGATTTATTAAAACTAGTACATGAACTACAGATAAGCCAGATAGAGCTTGAAATGCAAAACAAAGAACTATCTATGGCAAACGAGAAAGCCGAAGAGGCAGTTCAGTCGAAACAACAATTTTTGTCGAATATGAGTCATGAAATTCGCACTCCCTTGAATGCGATCATCGGATTCACAAACGTGTTATTGAAAACTGATTTATCGGAAAAGCAGGTAGAATTTTTACATGCAATAAAAGCAAGCGGCAAAACATTAAACGTATTGATTAACGACATACTTGATCTGGCTAAAGTTGATGCCGGCAAAATGACATTTGAGAAAAAGCCATTTAAAATGGAGACCTCAATATCAGCAATGCTGCATTTATTCGAAACCAAAATTCTTGAAAAAAATTTAGAGCTGATAAAAACATACGACAATAACATTCCAAATGTGCTTATTGGCGATTCTGTGCGTTTACACCAGATTCTTTTAAATCTTGTAAGTAATGCTGTAAAGTTTACCGATAATGGGAAAATAACAGTTAATGTTAGTTTGCTGCACGAGATGAAAGATTTAGTTACTGTCCAATTTATAATTTCTGATACAGGAATTGGAATACCGGAAGATAAACTATCCGGTATTTTCGAAGTCTTTCAGCAAGCCACTTTTGGCACTTCCAGGTTGTATGGCGGAACAGGGTTAGGACTTACAATTGCCAAACAATTAGTAGAATCGCAGGGTGGAACCATTAGTGTAAAAAGCAAAATTGGCAAGGGTTCTTCCTTTTCTTTTACTTTAAGTTTTATAAAGCCGGGTATTGATACCGCAATAAAACCCTTGACTGAAATTGAAAAAGTAAAATTTGAAAAAGTAATAAAAAACATAAAAGTATTAATCGTCGAGGACATTCCCCTCAATCAATTACTGATGAAGATCCTATTAGACGATTTTGGATTCGAACACGATACTGCTTCCAACGGAAAAATTGCCATAGAAAAATTACAGAAGAATAGTTATGATATTATTTTAATGGATCTGCAAATGCCCGAAATGAATGGATTTGAGGCAGCAAAATACATTCGGAACACCATGAAATTAAAAATTCCAATAATTGCATTAACCGCCGACGTAACCACAGTTGATGCAGAAAAATGCAAAGCAGTTGGTTGTAATGATTACATATCAAAACCCGTTGACGAAACTTTGCTGTTCAATAAAATAATTGGGTTAATAGTGATAAAATGAAAAACTTTTTTGAATCTTTCGAAGAGGCTGTCTCAAAACATGATTTTGTCGAAAATCATCCTTGCCCCAACCCTCCCTCCTTTCAGTTCGGGACAAGTTTCGGGAGGGATGATTTTCAGCGACTTCCACCCTTTTGGGCGGGGCAAGAAGTCGATGAAAATCGTAAAATGGATAGTTTTGAGACATACTCAATATTTATAAAAACATCAACACAAAAGTCAATTGTCCCATCGGGACAAAACAAAATAAGAGTGTTCTGTCCCTACAGGACAGGGGATTTGTTATGGTTGGGTTTTTATAAATATTTGATCCCGAGTTCACCCTGCTTTGCAGGGGGATCTGTAATGACCGTTAGAATAAAATCAAAACTTTTCTAAATAAAACCACTTAACATTTCGAGAAAATGCCGCCAATATCAACAAATACATAATTTTTTGTTTACCCGATCGCTAATGACAGATAAGATGAAAAGTTTGAAAGAAAAGGTTACCAGAACACCAAAGAGCAAGTTACCCGTTAAAATTGAAAATGGCGAATTTCCTGTCGTTGGTATTGGCACTTCTGCGGGGGGACTTGAAGCATTGGAATTGTTTTTTAAAAATATGCCGCCAAAAAATGGGATGGCATTTGTTGTTATTCAACACCTCGATCCAAAACATAAAGACCTGTTACCGGAACTTCTGCAACGAATTACAACCATGAAGGTTTTACAGGTAACCGACAAACTTAAAATACAACAAAACCATATTTATGTAATTCCACCCAACAAAAGCATGTCTATTCTTAACGGCAGCTTACATCTTTTTAATACAATTGAATTAAAGGGGTTAAGATTACCCATTGATATCTTTTTCCGCTCTCTGGCAGATGACAAAAAAGAAAAAAGCATTGGTATAATTCTTTCAGGAATGGGTTCGGATGGCTGTTTGGGAGTAAAAGCTATAAAAGATATAAACGGAATGGTACTGGTACAGAAACCCGAGTCAGCTAAGTTCGACAGTATGCCACGTAGTGCCGTTTCGGCAACAACAGTTGATATTGTGGCTCCGGTTGAGGAACTGCCCGAAAAACTTCTTGCTTTAGTAAACTGTAAGCCATTGTCAAAAAATGATTTCGAAAACACAAACAGCAGTAGCATCTACAAAATAATCATGCTGTTAAGAGAACAAACAGGACACGATTTTTCGTTGTATAAAAAGACTACATTGATACGGAGAATTGAGCGGCGAAAAGAAGTACATCAAATTGATAAGATTCAAAACTACATTCGTTTTTTACAGGAGAATCCCAAAGAAATTGAAATTCTTTTTAAAGAGTTGCTTATTGGTGTTACAAGTTTTTTCAGAGATAAAGCGGTTTGGGATGCACTGGGAGAAAAAATTCTTCCTGCATTAATGGATGAAGTACCTGACGGTCGTGTGATACGTGCCTGGGTGCCCGCCTGCTCAACAGGTGAAGAGGCATACTCCCTTGCTATTCTTTTTAAAGAGGTTTTAGAAAAAAGCAAGATTCATAAAAAAATAACTTTTCAGATTTTTGCCACAGATCTTGACAATGATGCCATTGAGAAAGCCCGCAAGGGATTTTTTTCTTCAAAAATAACAGAGGATGTTTCGCCCGAAAGGATCAAACATTTTTTTAAGGTCGAAGACAAGGGCTTCCGTATAAATAACGCCATTCGCGAAATGGTTGTATTTGCGCCACAAAATGTTATTAAAGACCCCCCCTTTACCAAACTCGATCTTTTGTTCTGTCGCAATATGCTGATATACATAGAACCTGAGCTGCAGAAAAAAATTATCGGACTCTTTAATTACAGTCTCAATCCGGGTGGTATTATGGTACTCGGCACGGCCGAAACGCTGGGAAATCAAAATGCCGGCTTTAAAACGGTCGATTCTAAATTGAAAATATTTAAACGCACATCCTCATTTCAATCACCCGAAGTAATTCATTTCCCCGGTTCTTATACTCAATCAAAAACAAAATTAAAAGAAAATATAATGCCAGCAAAGGTTACAGATAACATTCAGACACTTGCCGATCAGGTGTTAATTCAGCGGTTTGCACCTGCAAGTGTTTTAATTAACGACAAAGGCGATATCCTTTATATTACCGGACGTACCGGAAAATATCTTGAACCGGGGGCCGGCAAGGCAAACTGGAATATTCATGCTATGGCACGCGAGGGGCTACGTCAGATCTTACCCGGAGCTTTACGTAAAGCAATGCAGAATTTCCACCCCGTTATTGAAAAAAACATAAAAGTAGGAACAAACGGAGGTACTCAATATGTGGATGTTACCGTACAGCGCATCGAAAACCCCGAAGCTTTAAAGGGGATGATTATTGTAGTTTTTAATGACGTCTCGGCGATCATTGAAAATAAATCCGGCAAATTAAAAACCGGTAAGAAAAAACCATCTGAAAAACAAATTGAAATAGAATTACAAAGATGCTACGAAGATCTGCAAAGCACGCGGGAAGAGATGCAAACATCGCAGGAGGAACTGAGATCAACAAATGAAGAACTCCAGTCAACTAACGAAGAATTGCAATCAACTAACGAAGAACTAACTACTTCTAAAGAGGAAATGCAAAGTATGAACGAAGAACTGCAGACGGTTAATGCGGAGTTGCAAAATAAGGTAAATGATTATTTGCGCATTAATGATGACATGAAGAACTTGTTGAACAGTACCGAAATTGCAACACTTTTTCTTGATAAAAATTTAAACATCCGCAGATTTACCGATCAGGTTACCAAAATAGTAAAACTTCGAGAAACAGATATTGGCCGGCCTTTTACCGATCTGGTTACCGATCTGCAATATCCAGAAATAGATAAACATGCTTTAAAAGTTATTAAATCATTAACCCCTATTGAAACTGTAATTGCAACAAATGATAAAAGATGGTTTAACGTTAGAATAATGCCCTACCGCACCCTCGATGATTGTATAGATGGTTTGGTGATTACATTTTCGGATATTACTATTTCAAAAAAATTAGAAATAGAACTGAAGAAGATAAATAAAGAGAATAATAAAACATAAAAATGCATTTCTCTACTAAACACAAAGGCAAACATGAAAAAAACAGACACAACAAATAGCGCAGAATATCTTCGGCAAAAGGCAAATAAATTGTTAAAAGATAAAGAAACAAAGACTAAACTACCTGAGGTTGATGCATTAAAGCTTATACACGAACTAGAAGTTCATCAGATCGAGCTTGAATTAGTGAATGAAGAACTTAAACATGCGGTTGAAAAATCGGAGTTAATTGCAGAGAAATATACAAACCTGTATGATTTTGCTACTTCTGGTTATTACACATTATCAAAAGAAGCTATTATTACCGAATTAAATTTACAAGGGGCAAAAATTCTTAGCAAAGAACGTTCATGTTTAATAAATAGCAGTTTTGCTTTTTTTGTCTCAAACGAAACAAAACCCGTCTTTATTAACTTTTTAGAAAAACTGTTTAGTTCTACTAAAAAAGAAACCTGTGATGTTACTTTAATTAGTACCGGCAATAAGGAAACGTTTGTCCATATATCCGGTATTGCATCCGAAAATGGCGAAAAATGTTTCATTACAGTAATTGACATAACCGACCATAAAAAACTAATGCAAACCTACGATTTCCTGTTAAAGTGTGGTTTGCCCGGCTCTGCAGAAGATTTCTTTGAATCTCTGGCTATATACCTTGCAAAAAACCTGGACATGGATTACATATGCATCGACCGGCTAGAAGGTGATGGCTTAAGTGCTCAAACAGTTGCTGTTTTTAATAATGGGGCCATTGATCAAAACGTAAGCTATACACTTAAAGATACTCCCTGTGGCGATGTGGTTGGAAAAACTATTTGTTGCTTTCCAGAAAATGTTTGCGAATTGTTCCCAAAAGATGTCGCTCTTAAGGATTTAAAAGCTGTAAGCTATATTGGCACTACACTTTGGAGTTTTGATGGTATCCCTATTGGTCTTATTGCTGCCATTGGACAGAAACCCTTAAAAAACGTTTCTTTTGCCGAAACCATTCTTAAATTGGTTGCTGTACGTGCTGCTGCTGAACTTGAACGTAAAAAAACAGAAAATGAAATTCTAAATGCAAAAAACAGGGTTGAAATAAGTGAAAGCCGACTAATTGACGCACAGGCGGTGGCAAAGGTGGGGAGTTGGGAAACCGATCTTTTATCTTATGATGTAATATGGTCAAAAGAAACATATAGAATATTTGAATTAGATCCTGCTCATTATAAGGCTACTCATACTATTTTTATGAATTTTGTCCATCCGGAAGATAAAGAAATGGTCGAATCCTCATTTGCTGGATCCTTCGGAAAAGAAGGGGTTAATTCAATAGAACATCGTATAGTTACAAATAATACAATAAAATTTATTGAAGAACGATGGAGAATATTTAAAGATAATCAGAACAAGCCAATAAAAGCAATCGGAACCTGTCAGGATATAACTCAAAGAAAAAAGAACGATGAAGCTCTCCGAATTGCCAAAGAAAAAGCCGAAGAAAGCGACCGCTTAAAATCTGCTTTCCTTGCAAATATGAGTCACGAGATACGCACTCCTATGAATGGTATTCTTGGATTTGCCAGCCTGCTTAACGAACCCGACCTTTCAGGTGATAAACAGAAAGAATATATTCAGATTATTGAAAAAAGCGGAAAAAGAATGCTTAACATAATTAATGATATTGTTGATATTTCAAAAATCGAGGCCGGGATGATGAATATTTCCATTATAGAAACAAATATAAACGAGCAAATTGAATATATTAATATCTTCTTTAAACCTGAAGCTGAACAAAAGGGATTAAAAATTTCTTTTTTAAATTCTCTCGAATATAACAACGCATTTATTAAAACCGATAAAGAAAAATTTGTTGCTATTCTGACAAATCTAGTTAAAAATGCAATAAACTTCACATCAAAGGGATCTATTGAATTTGGATATGTTATAAAGGATGATTTTCTTGAGTTTTTTGTAAAAGACTCAGGTTGTGGTATCAACAAAGAGCAAATAGATATTATTTTCGAAAGGTTCAGGCAGGGCAGTACTTTATATACACGAAATTATGAAGGAACCGGCCTTGGATTATCAATCTCTAAAGCATACGTGGAAATGCTTGGAGGAAAAATATGGGTAGATAGCAATGAGGGAATTGGATCGACTTTCTATTTTACAATCCCATACAACAGCTTACTTAACGATGACAACTTCACCATTCCTCAAAAAACAAAAAAAAACAGAACTATTGATAATCTAAATTTAAAGATACTTATTGCCGACGATGAAGAAACATCAGAAAAACTATTATCAGTTATTGCAAAAAGGTTCAGTAAGGATATTCTTATAGCACATAACGGTGCGGAAGCCGTTGAGGCTTGCAGAAATAATCCTGACATCGACCTGATACTTATGGATGTAAAAATGCCTGTACTTAACGGTTACGAAGCCACAAAAAAGATTCGCCAGTTCAACAAAGATGTTGTGATAATTGCCCAAACGGCCTATGCCCTTGCAGGTGAAAATGAAAAGGCAATATCGGCAGGATGCAACGGATACCTCTCAAAGCCAATTAACCGGGAAAAACTAAATGAGTTAATTCAGAATTTCTACGAACTTTAAATTATTCTGCCTTTTTATATATAATAATCTTAGTTCAGGAATATTTTGCTGTTTTTCTTCTGCATAGAAACAGCTACAGTATGTCTGTTATATTAAAATTGGTTGGTTATTGTTTTTTTACCTGTAACCGGAACGTAAATTCCCATATTAAAAACACGTAAATAACCCTTCTTATTTATATTAATTTCGGGCAAATAAACTCTTGATAAGGGGGCCACTGAGTTGGTAAATTTGAAATATAATTTTTAAAGAGTTTATTATGAAAACGCCGCACACTTTTAAAAATACATTAAAAGAATTTTTACTGTTTTTATTTACATTATTATTTAGTGTAAATTTCATAAACATAACTGACGCACAGAATGTTTCAGTTTCGGACGATAGTACATATGTAGCCAATTCGTCGGCAATTCTGGATGTAAAATCTACTTCCAAAGGAATGCTTCTACCCAGGGTAAGCTTAACCGGAACTGGATCTGCTTCACCTGTTACAAGTCCGGCAACCGGATTGGTTGTTTATAACGAGGCAACTGTTTCTGATGTGACCCCGGGATTTTATTACTGGAATTCCACAAAGTGGGAGAGGATAGCGAATGGTGAGGGCCGGCCTGTTTTAACTACTAAAAACGCCGATGCTACAATATCAAAAACTGAAACAATGATCTCAGCTGTTAACGACATTACCTTAACTCTGCCTGCAATAACAAGCTCAGACAACGGACTTGCAATAACGATTAAAAACACAGGAACTTATACAGATTTAATTACAATATTACCCAGTGGCTCGTCTACAATTGACGATGCAAGTTCTACCACACTTACACGCTGGCAGGGGCAAACCTTTCTGGCCAGCGATGGCAACTTGATTGTAAAAGAAAAAACCCCGCGTGCCTGCAATATTCTAGACGTAAGCTCAAAAAGCAGCTGGACAACAATTGACGAAATTTTAGCTTTTCTGAACGAACATATGTGTAAACCAATTGTAATAAGACTTTGCGAACCGGTTTTTGAAATAACTACCACCCAGGTAGTTGATTTACCTTACCCCGTTACTTTCCAGGGACTGTCTTTTGGTGAAACAACCATTGCTGCTTCAACAGGGCTTGAAGGTAGCCCTATGTTCAGATGTCTTTCAGAGTGTTACTTTAAAATGCTAATGTTCGATGCCACCACTCTTGCAGGTTATGGAACAAGCATAGGTGATGACTGCATAAGACTTTCCGGTTCTGGCACTTACCATGAAATAAAAGACTGTACTTTTGATGGATTTTACAATACAATCGTAGATTCGACAGATGCCGAACTCTGGCTTTTTGAATGCGACATTTCGAATTCCCACAACAGCGGGTTACTTCTAAACTCGGCTGTACCAGGTGTAAAATTGAGGATTTCTGAAACAGATTTTATTTCTTGCACAATAGGAATTTATATGGAAAAAGGTTCAAATGCCTCTATCCAGATTTGCTCGGGAGCTTTTGTTAATGCAAATCCTTCCGACGTGGGTATAAATTATGTAGCTGCTGATTTTACGACTTTCGAAACAATAATCATTACAAATAATTCATGGAATAATGTTGGTACATTCATCTCCGGATTCGATTTCACAAGAGCAGACGGAAGGGACGCCAAGGCATTTATTATCAGCAATGCAGGAATGGGCGACCAGAACCCGAAATGCAAAATAAATGTCCGTAATAACAGTACATTAACCGCTATTGCAAATTCAGGTACCTGGTACAAGGCAAACTGGACAAATACCTCAGAAATCACATGTAAGTGGACTGTTTCGAACAATAAGATAATATATCAACCAACAAACAAAAGAAATGTGCTAATAACAATTACCGGAAACCTTTCTGTAAACAACAGTAACAGAACTATTTCAATTGGGTTTGTTAAAAACGGGGTAACGACTACAAGATATGGAGAATGCGACCTCAGGGTTACTTCCGCCAATCAGCCTTTTCAATTTTCAACCGTTGTTTATATTGAAAATGTTTCGGAAAATGATTATTTTGAGTTATTCTGCACATCAAACACAAGCAGCGATAATGTTGTTTTTCAAGACATTCAGTGGTTTACCGATACCAAATAACCCTCTGTTAATACTTAGAATATGAAAAGATTTCTATTGTTCATAATATGCATACTTATCACATTGCTGTCGCTTTGTCAGACGGGAATTGTAAATAAAGGCGCAATAATTAAATTATCAAACAACACGTATGTGTCTGTAAATGGCAATAATGCAGGAATAACAAATCTGAATAATGGTGCTGCTACCGGAAAGTTGTACAACAGAGGAATGATATCTGTAAGTGGCAACTGGACAAACAATGGAGTATTTCCACTTCTGTCGGGTACGGTTGTCTTTACCGGAGGTTCAAGTTCGTTAAGTGGTTCGTCTGTATCGTCTTTTAATATTGTTTATATTAATAAATCTTCAAATAATGAGTCTGTTAGGTTAAACACAAACATTACAATAAGCAAAAGAATTATTATGACTTCCGGAGATGTTTTTTTGAATAATCAGAACATAAATCTGGGCGAAACAGGTGAAATAATAAATGAAACCAACTCAAACAAGATCTACGACGACTATGCAACAGGAACTGGTACAATAACAGCTTCCAGAACGGGCCTTACTCCGGTCTCGGGCGAAAATTTCGGCAACATTGGAGTAGTAATTACATCTGGACAGTATTTTGGCAATACGGTCATTACAAGAGGACACAAATATCAAACCTCTGCAGAAACCGGAGGCTCTTCTATAGGCAGATATTTTGACGTTTCTACAGAAAGCACCGGTGATCTTTTTGCTTCAATGAGGTTCAGTTATCTTGACGATGAGGTTCCTTCAGGTATGAACGAAGCAGACTTTTCTCTTTACAAATCAGTAGATAATGGATTAACGTGGACAAATCAGTCTGGAACTGTTATATTGGAATCAAACACAATTGAACAAACAGACATTAAGCAATTCTGCAGATATACTGTTTCAGATAAATATGTTTCTCCCCTGCCAATAGATTTAATTGATTTTACGGCAACACATAAAAATTCTGTAGTATTTCTTAACTGGATAACAAGAACCGAAATAAATAATAAAGGCTTTGATGTTGAGCGAAGTACGGATTTATACTTGTGGGAAAAGATCGGGTTTGTTGAAGGTTCCGGCAATTCCAATTCAATCCATAATTATTCATACAATGATTTGACGGACGGAATAAGTGACGATGTACAAATTATTTACTACCGGTTAAAGCAGATAGATTTCGATGGAAAGTATAAACACACCGAACTAAAAGCTGTTGAACTGGAAAACGAAATTTCTGAAATAACAATGTCACTATATCCGAATCCTGCAACTGATGTTGTTAACATTGTAAGCAATGCACCTGAAACAGAATGGTTGGTACAGATATTAAATATAAGTGGAAAATTAATAAGTTCAGTTGTACTCACAAACAGTACTGAGATAGAACTATCCGATATCCCACAGGGCCTTTATCAGATTGTTATTTCGAATGAAGAAAAGGGGGTTGGATATATTAAAAAACTGGTTGTTTTGTAATGTAAATTTTTCGATTCCTTTTGTAAAAAGAACTGCCCTGTTAAAATCAAGATCTCTCCGATGCTTTTTAGTTCGTATTAGTTTAATTCATTTCCCATGCATCGTTCGAGAGGACGGAATAAAAGTGGTGTCAAAGACGCGGCCTCAGCCGCGTCTTTGACACCACTACACAATATGTCATTTCGAAAATTGCGGTTTAGCCATTTTACAAACGAAGGGCATTAAAGCAATTGAGAAATCCTGATCTATTGCGCCTTCGGACATACCACTTGCCTTGGGCTAAAATAACTGCCGTGGCAATATCAGGATCTCTCCGATGCATTTTAGTTCGTTTTAGTTTAATTCATTTCCCATGCATCGTTCGAGAGGACGAAAGGAAATGGGTATTATTTAAAAAATCAGTGAAAGAGCAAAGAAAAAATATTCATGAGGCTAAAGCTGCGTTTTGATTTAACTAATACCGGCATTTCTTTTCTGGTAATGTTAATATACTTTCCAACCTCATTTAACAGCACTTCTTTCCTTATTGGTTTTTCAATGTATCCGCATGCAAGATTTTTCATTAACTCATCTTTAAGAAATTCATTTGCATATGCTGTCTGAAAAATAATAACTATATCCTTTCTTAAATTCTGTATTATTTCTGCCGCCTGAAAGCCGTTCATTTCCCTCATTAAAATGTCCATCAGAATTACTGAAATATCAGGATTTCTTCTGCATTGCTCAATTGCCTGCAAGCCACTACCGGCAACAAGTACTTCGATATTATATGATTTCAGATATTCTTCAATCAGCTTACAATTGACTGTTTCATCGTCTACAACCAATATTTTGGGGATCCTGTTATTCATACTAATTATTCTTTTCGGATTTAAGATTTCTGACTTGAATGTGAAACTAAATTATAGCCTTTAAAATTAAACTAGTTGACCTGGGCATAACCCTATAACTATACAGGTGCGTCATATTACCTTGCCACCAGAAAATAAGAAGTTACAACCAATGTAACAAAACCAACAATGCTTCCGCATATCGCATTTTTAATTTTTTTATCTTTTGCTGCTGTTTCATAACCGTATTTATAATAAGGCACTATTGATTCTTCGTAAACAGTAATATCCTTTTCAACTACTGTGTTTTTAAGCCCGTATTGATTAACTTCCTGCGCTACAATATTTATCCTTTCAGGTAACTCTGAATGCCTTTTCAGGTTTAACTTTGGCGTTTTAATTCCGACAATAAATACATATGTGGTAGGTATAGTCATTCCCCAGAATCCAAAAAAACCTCCTGTAACACCAGTTACAAAACCCCCAATTGTGGCAAATGGTGCATGATAGTTTTTCCGGCCATCTTGTAAGCCCTCAATAAAACCCGCCATCTCATTTACAGAAAACATTTTTCCGGTACACGTATCCTGTATATATAAAATTGATTTTTCGTTCCCTCTTGATACAGAAAACACTTCATCCTTATAGAAACTCAGCTCCTTATTAATAAGTCTTCTATTGCTTTCGATCAATATTTCATTTTCTTTTGTAAAGGTTATTTCTCCTGTTATTATTTTCCCGTCAAGCATTACCAGCGTGTCCTGCGATTGAACATTAGCAAAACTAAAAATGGCGATGCAGATGGTTAATACATTTGTTTTCATATTATTGATATTTTACTACAAAGTTAATGCAGCACAAATCGGTATTCAAGAGCTAAAGCACTTGAAATAAAATGTATTAATACGGACTTTTGTTTACTGTTTTAGGGTTTTTTACCTAAAGTAAAAGACGCATTTATATCTTCACCAGCTTATTTTTAATGGCATAAACAACAAGACCTACTGTGTTTGTTGAATTTGTTTTTTCTATCATTTTTGCCCTGATACCGTCAACTGTGCGGTGACTTAAAAAGACTTTCTCGCCTATTTCAACGTTTGTAAATCCCTCACAGATAAGCTGTAGTATTTGAAGTTCTTTTTCGTTAAACGAAATACTTTCAACAGAAGGAGAATTTTTTCTAATATACTTATTTGCTAGAAGAGTCATAAGTTCTTCTGAAAAGTAGCGATTACCTGACATAACAGATTTGATAGCCTTTTCTATGTCGTCCTTACTTACGTTTTTAAGCATAAATCCCGAAACTCCGGCTTCGAGCATTTGTTGCAAAAACTCTTCTTCGCTGAACATCGTTAATGCTATTATCTTAAGTTCGGGGTTAAATTCAAGAGCTTTTTTTGTAGCCTCAATTCCACCCATTCCGGGCATTTTAATGTCCATAAAAATCACATCTGCATCCAGCTTTGGCAGTTCAGATATAAACTGCTCCCCGTTTGCAGCTGTTCCTATTATTTTTACATCCTTTATCTCTTCTAGCAATGCCTCTATTCCTTTGCGGAATATTTCATGATCTTCTACAATATAGGCTTTGTACATAACAAATCTTTTTCCAAAAATATATTATATCAAATTATTGTCAAAACTTATTTTTATCTGCATGCCGGTATTGGGGCTTGAAATTATACTGCTGTTTCCGGTCATCATTGATACTTTATTGATGATTGATAACAGTCCATGACCTTTAATTATTCCCGGTTTGTTTAACGAAGACGAGTCAAATCCACAGCCGTTGTCAGAATATTGAAAGTTAAGCTTGTGAGTTGTTTGCTTTATGAAAATTTTAATTTCACTTGCTCCCGAATGTTTTACTGAATTGTTAATTAGCTCTGCGGCAGCTCTGTATATAAAGACTTCCATTGATTTGCTGATATCTTTGATATCAATATGTAAATCAAAATTAATTCCTGATACAAAACTTATTTTTTCGGCAAATGACTCGATTGCAGGTTTAAGTCCATGCATATCAAGCACGTTTGAGGTTAAATTTGCAGTAATGGCGCGGGTTTTTTGAATTGTTGTATCAATAATTTCTGATATTTCTTTTTTCAGTTTTTCCTGTTTCTCTGTATTTGTACTTGTAGTAAAAATCAGCTCTGAATACATTTTAATTGCAGACATCATAGGACCAAGGTCGTCATGTATTGCTTCAACAAGCTTTTTTCTTTCTCGTTCTTCGGCTTCCAGTACTTTTTTAATAACCTCGGCTTCACTCAAACGCTTGTCACTAATATTCTGAGCAATCCCTATTACTCTTGACTCATTTCCGTTTAAAAGAGTATATCTTGAGGAAACCGACAAGTATACAATTTTACCGCTTTTGTGCCTGACATTAATATTCTTCGAAATAGTGTTTTTATTGTTTTGGAGCTCTTCTATCAGTGAGTTGAATTCGTTTTTATTTGTAAATACTAGTTTTATTCTCTTATGAAGCATTTCCTCTTCAGAATAACCAAGCACTTTTTCAACAGAAGGGCTAATCTCCAATATTCTTCCGTATTTATCAAGAACAAAAAAGATATCCTGAATGTTCTCGAAAAAAACCCTAAGTTTCAGCTCGTTCTGTTTAATATTTTCAATAGATCGCTCAAGTTCTTTTTTTAGAAGCAAGCTGTCGTAAACTCTGTTTATTATTCCAGGCAAAGTATCAACAAATCCAAGATTTTTTATTATAAAATCGCTTGCCCCCTTCTTCATTATTTGAATACCTAGATTCCTGTCGTTAATGCCTGTCATAACAACAAAAGGAATGCTTATGTTATTTGCCAGCAGTTTGTTTATTAACTCATCGCAATTAATATCAGGAAGCAGATAATCTGTAAGTAAAACTCCTTCGGGGTCGGCCGAAATATAATTAAAGGCCTCATTTGATGATGAAAATCCAATAACATCAAAGCCAGCCCTTTCGAGTTTATTTTTTATAAGATCTGATAACGAAACATCATCCTCAAGAAGGAATACCTGTTTTTTCATAATCGTTATTTAAATGTAAAGATAAACAAATCTGTAAATCCATGGGCGGCCGTAAAACAAACAGTGCAACTTTATTATTGCATCAGCTGTTGTAACCTCCCATAGATCCATCAGCCCCATCGTATGACTCGTGTGATGTTTCTCTGTATTTCAAATCAAAAAGGACAGGTTTAATCCACACCTGTTTATCAGAATCCGAATTGATTTCTGTATTTGTATTTTGTTCAGGACTCACCTGGATTTCTACTCTTTTAACTGATCTCTATTCGATAATCAATCGTGTACTTGAAATACCACTATCTGCAGTTACAACAACCATATAAAGTCCTTTCTTCCAATCTTTAGTCTCTATCTTTGCCGCATTTTCTGAAATCAAGGCTTCCTCCATTGAAAAACACTTTCTTCCTGTAATATCGAATATTTCAATATTTACAATTTTTGCCTGTCCCTTTGACCCAATATTAATATTACTACTTGCAGGGTTAGGAAATACTATAATCTCTGGAACTTTTGCAAGAGAAGTGTCATTAGCTGGGACTCCAGGTGTACAGTCTTTTATTCTAATATTGGTTTTAACCTTTGTGCAACCCTTTGAATCAGTGACAGTGACAGAGTATGATGCCTTGCACAGTCCGCTTATTGTTTGAGTACTACCGCCATTACTCCAAGAGTAAAAATAACCAGTAGAAATAATTCCAGGCGTCCCACCTGTAGGTAACGCTTTTGCCCAACCTGTGCATTGATTTCTTTTTGTGCATGAAAGATCATAATTAACAACAATGGCTGTTGGTTGTGTAACAGAAGCGGAACTAATAAAAGTTGAACCACATAAATCTGTTACTGTAACAGAATAAATTCCTTCTCCTAAACCGCTTATTGTTTGTGTTGTAGCACCTGTCGACCAAAGATATGTAAAGGGCGACCCGTTACCTGTTGGATTAACTGTAAGAGATCCATTTAAAAGCCCATTGCAGGTAATATTTGTAACTGAAATAGTCGCAGACAAGTTGCTATTAGATGTAATTGATTTTGTGGCTACTGCAAAATTACCACAGCCATCTGTCACCGTACATCTGTATGTCCCAGCAGAAAGGCCGGTAGCTGTTGGTAATGTTTGAACCGGTATACTGCTCCATAAATACGTATATGGTAATTTGCCATTACTTGCGGTCACTGTAATAGTTCCGTTGTTTCCACCTATACACGTATTATTATCAAAAGCTGTTACAGCAACTGAGACATTAGGCGTAGCGGTAATTGTAACAGAACCGCTTATTGTACAGTTATTTGCATCAGTTACTGTTACTCTATAAGTATTTAAAGACAAATTTATAGCTGTTTGTGTGGTTTGACCGTTTGACCATAAATAACTATAAGGTTCTCTGCCTCCTGTTGCAGTAACAGTAGCAGTCCCATCATTAACAACTGGCATTCCAAATCCATCAAGACAACTTACATTTGTAGAAGTTATCGACAACCCTTCTACACAACCATATTTTGCAACAAATCCAAAATAATTACCTGGTGCTGGATTGGTTACGGAAGTACTCCCAAAAACCAATTGATCTGAATTTGACTCACCTGCAACGACCTGATTACCAGTTGGGAGAAATTTAGCAGTTCTGATGTAGTCTGAAGATGCGCCATTAAACGAATTTAAAAACTGCAATGCCCCTTCTTTTGTATACAATGCATGAAATCCTTCATACCCCGCATTGAATTGAGGAGTTACAGTTTCAACAGTTATTGCCCCGGAATAGTATCCCCCGATAACCAGGTGAGTGCTATTTGCATCAACATAAAGTGCGCGATCGTCTGCTATGGATCCGTATTTTTTTAACCACCTAAAACTTCCATCTGTAGTGTACGAAAAAACAATCATGTCAAAATTCCCGGAGTTACCAATTCCAGTTTTTTGAAATGCAGAAGAACCCGTCTGGACGTTAAGCGTATCGGACTTTGTGACTCCGCTGATGTAAATATTATCTGATACACTAATTTTATTAAACTGATCGTCTCCAAGAGCTCCTTTGATTGTTCTTACCCATTGCCCATTGCCATTATTGTCAATTGCGTAAACAAACATATCCATATTTGATGCCTGAGAAACAATGGTTTGTACATCAAGATAAAGTGAATCACGGAACTGTCCTGAAATTACGTAACCGCCAGAGTATGGCTTAATGTCACGGAACCATGATACGTTATACTGTCCTAAAGTTCTTTTAGCCCATAGAATAGAACCTGATGAATTATATTTTACCACATAGTTTGATGTAATTGAACTTCCTGTAAGATATAACCCGCTGTCAAAAGTTGCATTATCAAGAAATATCCCTGTTGCAACAACGTTACCACTATTGTCAACACAGAGTGAAACTGCCCTTTGTGAATTTGTGCCCCAAGCAATTTTTTTAGCATTTAAAAGTGTTCCATCAATAGAGTACTTTGCAAGAAATGCGTCATAAAGTCCATCGCTGGTAAGGGATGCAATCCCATTAAAGTTACAGGTATTTTTAAAATCACCATTAACATAGAGACAACTGTTATTTTCGTCAATAGCAATAGATGCTGCTATTTCTGCATCGTTACTGCCTATCGTCTGCGCCCATAAAAAATCTCCGTTACCACTAAAAGCAACAACTGCAATATCATTTGTCCCTGCGTTTGACGAAACCGAATTTCCTGATATTGTTATTGTCCCTGCATATTCAATCAGAACAAAAGACTTTCCGTTACTATGGGTTGCCATTGAAATAACCTTTAAGTATGTACCGCCCTGAATTTGTGCTTGCCAAATCCATCCCTGCGCAATAGAAATAGTGGGTAAAATAAATGTCAGTATGATTAAAAGTCTTTTCATTGCCGAATAATTGAGTAGGTATTTTTACGTATAATTTAATAACAAAGTTACGTATATTTGCGCATTGCAATACTTTATTCTTTTTTTTTTTGATTAAATCTGCTATCATCCTGACAAACAAATAAAAAACAGACATCAATTTTTCATTCAGATGTCTGTTTAATTAATTATTAAAATCTTTTTTAAGTGCTAATCGTCAGTATATCTGGCGTTCTTCTGGAAGTTCTTTGATCCTATTACTTTTCTTCCAACGTATATGTTTACACAGTTTTCATCTTCGGGGTCTCCTTCGGGGACCTGAATTTTAATCTGCAGACGGCCGGATTTTTTTGGTGCATAATCGAAGTACTCTTTACCCTTGTTGTTCTTATTGTCATATAGCACCTTGTCAACTGTAACGCGTTCAGTGATCCACAATGTATCCTGTACAACCTTTTTACTTTCAACTATCATGTTTCCAAGATCGTCGTAAGCATAATCGCCGGTATTTGGATCCATTTTGTAGGTAATACTTGTATCTTTCTTTATCTCGCCAATCTTACGGAATGTCTTGCGTTCGGGCAGAATTACCTGATATTTAATATCTCCAAGTTCTTCTGATCCGCATACAAAAATCCTGTATGTCTGGTTTGTATAAAGAACCACATTTGCTCTTGAAGTGTCTCCCGGTGAAAGCAGAGCGAATGATGACTGGCTTGTATAGTCATAATCACCTATATCCTCTGTGCAAAACTTTTTCTTGTTGCACTGTGAGAATCCGTTTAATGAGATTATCATCCCGAAAAACAGAATTGCTGAAATCTTTATCATAGTCTTTATCATAGTCCCTATTTTATTTTATCCAACAATCTCCGCACGGAGTACTTTTACTTTTTCGATTATTTCATCGTACTGCTTCTTGGTGATCCTTACGTCGGCATTGTCGTACATTTTATCGAATGACTGCTGAAGGTCCTTTAGTTTTTCAACCAGTTCCGGATAATTATCTTCTGCAGGAATAGTTTCGAACATTTCTAGAAGGCTTTCGAGAAGGAACTGCTGGTCGGCAATCAGAAGCACTATTTCGTCGTCCTGATTGAACTTTGGAACCGATTTAGCTGCAATGTTCACGCTTTCTATCCATGCGCCCGTGAGCATAAGCGGAAGAAGTGCCCCGTTGCCCTGCTGTTCGATAAAGGTTGTGGCAGAAGCGTAGGATTCTTTTGTGATCTGAAGCAGTGAATCACTGTTAGTAAGGTTTTTATCAATTCTTTCAACGATCTTTTCGTCAAAACCTTCTGTAAGACCCATCTCTTCGGCCATCTTTTTTGTTGATGAGAAGTAGCTGAAAGTTTCCTTATTCTGCTTGTATACGGTGCAATAAGCAAGGTCTGAAGCAAAAATACCAAGGTTGAGCGACTTTTTGTAGTTAGTTACATATTTTGAACTGCGTTCTACAGGATTAAGCAGTTTTTTATCGAACTTTAAACCGGCGTTATACATGAACATGTAAAGTTCAACAGGAGAAGGAACTTTAATTGTTGATAGCGCAGGCTGAACATCTTCTTCAACAACCACAGTGTCTATTTGTTGTTGATTATTAGCCTCTTCGTCTGAATTACAGGCAAAAAAGAAGGGGCTTAAAAAAAGGAGTAATAACCAGGTTTTTTTCATAATACTATCTTTCAAATTCTTGTCAAAAATATTATATTTTGAACATAAGCACAAATTTTTTTAACATTATTCTTTTTCAAAGGGATTCTCATGTGAGAAATCGGGTATATAATTCGCCGCACTTTCATGTTCCTGTACCCATCCCGAAAGACCAAGCTCTTTCATTGCCTTTACAACAATTGAATAATCCTTTCTGCTAACTGTCCTGTTAATTTCTGAAAATTTATCTGCACTGCGGCAAGGGTGATACTGCGACATAAGCGACAGATTTATTTTTGGAGATAACCCTGAGGCAATTGTTTTTAAAACCTCTATACTCTGTTCTGAGTATGATGGAAACACAAGATGCCTAATTATCATCCCTCTTGCGGCATTCCCTTTTTCATCACATAAAAGACGAGGTCCTGCCATGTACATCATTTTTTTTAACGCTGCCAGCGCGACTTCCGGATAGTCGGGTGCATCGGAATATTTAAGAGAGAGTTCCGGGTCGGAGTATTTGAAGTCCGGCAGAAAAACATCTATATAGCCCTCCAGCAGAGCCATGATCTCAGGTCTTTCATATGCATTACTGTTCCATACTGTTACGGGTGAATATCCCTCCTTACGCACAGCTTCGATTATATCTATTACTTGAGGAAGAAAGTGGGTAGGTGATACAAATCCGATAGCTGAAATGCCCTTGTCAAGTATTTCGAAGATCCTTCCAAGTAATTGATCTCTTGTATATGGCTTAACTCCTGAATTATTATCGCTTATCTGATGGTTCTGGCAATAAACGCACTGAATGTTACAATGCGAAAAAAAGACGTTGCAAATTCCCTTTGCGCCCGAAATGGGAGGTTCTTCGCCTTTGTGGATGCAGACTGAAGCTATTTCAAAACCATCTCCGCTGTTGCAATACCCCCGCTCTCCCCGTCTCCTGTTTACACCACATTTACGGGGACAGAGCTCACATTTTTCGAGAAAGTAATAGAAGTCGTTCATTGAATTTCAACCACAACCGGACAATGATCGGAATGAACAACATCGCTAAGAATGCTGGCCGACTTCAGACGTTTGTCGAGATTACAGCAGATGTTATAATCGATACGCCAACCCAGGTTCTTTTCACGTGCACGCTGCCTGTAGCTCCACCAGCTGTATTGTTCTGGTTTGTTGTTAAATACACGGAAGCTGTCGGTAAGTCCAAGTCCTATAAAACGGTCGAACCACTCGCGTTCTTCGGGTAAAAAGCCTGACATTTTTGTGTGAAGCTCGGGGTGATTTATATCTATTGGCTTATGGCAGATGTTAAAATCTCCTGATACAACCAATGCCGGACATTCCTTTATAAGACCTTGAATATATTTATAAAAATCCCCGAGGAACTCCATCTTAAAATCCTGACGTGCATCCCCCATTGTACCGGATGGTATATAAACACTTACCTGAGTAAAATCCTTGAAATCAGCCCGTATCACCCTTCCTTCCGTATCAAATTTTGCGTTGCCTATGCCCTTTGTAATACTTTTTGGAACTTCCTTGCTGACAAGAGCAACGCCGCTATATCCCTTACGTTCGGCACTGTTAAGTATAACGTGATATCCTGCTTCCTGCCACTGTAGCCAGTTGAACTGGTCGGGCATTGCTTTAAGTTCCTGCAGGCAAAAAATATCGGGGTTCTGCGAAAGCATCCATTCGGTAAAACCCTTGCCATCGGCGGCACGAATACCGTTTACGTTGTACGAAATTATCTTCATAATTCAATTTTCTATTCCGCTTACAAAGTTATAATTTATTTCCGGGGAATATTTTGAATCCGTTTCAAAAGAAAAATGGTAATAATTATTTTCTTACACAGAGGTTTTTCACAGTGCGATACAGAGGGAAACATATTCCCCGAGAGTCATTGCGAGGGTTTATCACAATTTAATCACTGTAAGAAAACCCGAAGCAATCCCTGCCTGCCAAGAGGCAGGATTCAGAATCTTAGAAAGGTATAAGTATCTAAGATTCCGGCTCTGAGGCCGGAATGACGTGAGAGGAATGATGGACAAAACTTACTCCTTCACAAACTTCGTCATTACGTATAAAATCGTAGGGTCATCCTGAGCAGCCTGCCAATACAAGCAATTGATAAAGGGTTTTTATAAAGCAGGCTTGTCGAATGAGTAAGCGGGCAAAAAAAGCAGCCGTGCTTCGACACGGCCATTCAACTTATACGTTAATAAAACGAAGCGCCGGCCGGCTCAGCATGACTGCTTTTTTTATACACAGACAACAAGGTCAAGTAGTGACCAAATATTTATAAAAACAAAAAGAGTGGTCTATCGTGCCGCTTGCCTGCCGGAGCTTGCAGAGGCAGGTAGGTACGAAACCCCTCCTTCTACGATTCCGGCTCTGGGGACGGAATGACGAGAGAGGAGCGTTGGACAAAACTTACTCCTTCACAAACTTCGTCGTTACTACTCCTTTTCCGCTGTATATCTTAACTACATAAACGCCCTTTGCCAAATCCTTAACATTTATCTCTGCAACCTGCTTTTGCGGTACCTGTTGCTGCACAAGATCTCCGCTAAGGTTGTAAACTTCAACTTTACGTGTGAACTCAGGAAGATTTATGTAAACAATATCTGTTGAAGGATTCGGGAACACCAGTGTTTTCAATACGTCCAAAATGGGTTTTGCAACAGGAATATTCGTTACAAAAGTATTGAGAGTTGTATTCGTTACCACTGCAGGATTGTAATCGAAGAATATATACGAAGTGTTTGTAGCTGTTGTGCCGTCTGCCAGACCCTGCTTTGGAGAAATTGAATACCTTATAAAACCATGGCTCTCTGGTTCGTTTACATTGCTGTCGGGGAGCAGTATATTCTGGAAAGTAAAAAACAACTCATTTCCGTTGTGCAATTGCCATGTAACTTGGTGGCTGTATGCTTCAACAACAAAGGTTTCAATGTCAAGGTCTGTGTCCAGTGTGTCACGTATGACAACTGTAATGGCGGTATCAGTTCCTGTGTTTTGAAAACGTATGGTGTATGTTAGCCGTTGTCCATGTTCAACAAAACTATATTGTCCAATGCCTTCAGGACTTACTGCTTTGTCGTTGGGATAGTACGAGCCAGTTATTACCTGCTGTAATGTATCGTAGTTATTCGTAACAAAAGTATCTGGAACAAGTGGAGTAATCATTGCATAAGAATGCAGATTATCTCCCAGATGCTGTGCGCCGGGAACCTGGAAATCCAAACGCATTGTTCGTTGTACACCTGGGCCTAAACTATTGTAATCTAAAACAAGGACATTACCCGTATGCGAGGCAGGTGTTTCAGTGCTTGATAAATACGTTAGTAGTGGGTCGTATTCAAAATTAACTGTCCCTGATACATTTACAGTTCCCCAATTTTTATAGGTAAGCCAATAGTGGCTTTCAAAACCAATCTGTGTAGGTGAGCCGGTAATATAAACAGCCACATCGTTTACGTTGTTTCTTGTATAAACTCCGATATCAAGGGTGTCAATAAAATGATCAATAGTATCTAGACTAAAATTATGAGCAGAAGTGGTTGCATACCAGTAGGGTTGTGGAACATAAGATACGTTATAATTGCCGGTGTCGGCTCTAAAATAAAAATAGCCATTATTATTGGAATATGAATAATGCGGACCGGGTACAAGTTTAACTAATTGCCCTGCAACTAATGCTTCGTTGCTGTCTTTAATGCTGTTCAAGTTCTCATCCAAAAAAATCATACCACTAATATTTTGTTCTAATATTTTTACTACCCACATATCATACCCTCCATGATTTCCATAAACATCGCCGTTATTTGAATTTGTTGTACCAGCCACTATTAAGCCACAGTTTGTAGTCTGTTGGGTAGAAAATGCAAGATCATAGTTTGTTCCACCCATACAATTTTGCCATTGAATATTTCCCTGTAAGTCTAGACTTAAAACCCACATATCACCCCCTCCATGATTTCCTGAAACATCATCGTTATTTGAGCTAGTCTGTCCAGCTGCAACAAAACCACCGTCTGTAGTCTGCTGAATAAACTGTATATAATCAGTGCCAAATCCTCCCAAACATTTTTGCCAAAGTATAGTTCCGACAGAATTTAATTTTACAATCCACGCATCTCCATTTCCATGACTACCAGTAATGTCGCCGTCAACTGAACCGGTATAACCGGCCACAATATAGCCTGCGTCAGAGGTCTGTTGTGTGGAATATGCATACTCAGCATTAGTTCCGCCCAAACACTTCTGCCATAGTATATTTCCTTGAGAGTCTAGTTTTACTACCCAAATGTCTTGATCTCCATGATTACCAGAAACATCACCACTCCCTGAGAATGTTGAACCACCCACAATATAGCTCCCATCTGGAGACTGTTGAATGGAATATGCAAATTCATCACCTGTTCCACCCAAACATTTTTGCCAAGAATTATTTCCCTGTAGGTCTAATTTAACTACCCATACATCATATCCTCCATGATTGCCAACCACATCGCCATTATTAGATCGAGTACAACCTGCAACTATATAACCACCGTCAATGGTCTGTTGGATAGATTGAGATCTGTCACTATATGTTCCTCCCAAACATTTCTGCCATTGAATACTTCCTTGTGGGTCTAGTTTTACTACCCAAACATCTCTGGATTCAATATAAAGACCTGGATTATGATGTCCGCTTACATCGCCGTCATTAGAACTTGTAAAACCTGCTACTATATATCCTCCGTCTGTTGTCTGTTGAATAGAAGAAGCTCTATCTTCCAGAGTTCCGCCAAAACATTTTTGCCATATTAAATTCCCTTGTGGATCTAATTTTACGACCCAAACATCCCCATTCCCATGATTACCTGTAACATCCCCATTGTTTGACGCTGCATAACCTGCAAGTATAAAGCCCCCATCTAAGGTCTGTTTAATGAATGGGTCCTGTTCAAAATTAGTTCCCCCTAAGCATTTTTTCCATTGTAATTGCATCTGAGCATTAATTGTTGTTAACGAATATACCAAACAAAAAATAGTAATCCAAATCCTCTTCATAATACTTTATTAATAATTTATTTGTAAGACAAAGATAAGAAAGTTTTGATTGCCCGGGGGAAATGTTTAGATGTTTATTTGTTCAAATGTTTATATGTTTAGTCGTTCGCTAGAATGGCATTTCGAACAATAGTAATTGATTGTGTTTGTTATAAAGTAAGGGAAAATATAATAAATATTTGTAACAAAGTCAGGGTATATTTAGAATGTTTTTGTAACAAAGTAAGGGCATTTTGTTTATCTTCCTGCAGATAAGCGTAGAAAATATCTGCGTGTTTCTGCGAGATATGCGGGAAAAAAGGACATGATAAACTCAGAAGCTATACCCGTACCTCAAAAAGAACATATAAAGGCGATTGTATCCATTGAATTCTTTCAACTCGGAAAAGAAGTAGGAGGTAAACATCAGCGAGGAATTGTCGGAAAGCGAATATGAAACCGATGGCCCGGCAAAAATGAAGTCGTAACCGGGAAGGGACATTGCCGACAACGAGGCTGTAAACAGGGGCGAAACAGGGTAGGATGCAGAGGCAAAAACCGAAACCCCGGGAACAAAAATATTCTTTGCAGACGGAGCCATAAAAAGAAGATTGCCTGTGCTTAGAAACTCTGGTTTTTTATTTCCATTGTACAGCACCTCGGCCTGAAGCATAAGCGAATTTGCAAACATGATATCGTAGCCAAACGAAGCCAGCACTACCCCACCCGTGTCGGCCGCATTTTTGGCCGGATGAAAATACGTACACTCTCCCCTGAGACTCCCTTTCCAGACTGTTCCTGAAAATCCCGCTCCAGCATAGATGTCGGTTCCTGCATAATAACCACTCAGGACCTGAACATCGTATCCTTTTACCCCGAAAGCATACAAAGCACCTGCGGTGATCTCTCCCGAACTGTCAGCTTTTACGGCAACATCAACCCTCGAAGATGCCCCGGTATGGTACTGCACCCGGGCGGCATCGCAACCCGAACGCTCCTCGTAATCGAAATCGAACCATGAATAATTGTTGAAAACGTCATTTGGATTCCATACGAACGACTGGCTCCAGTTAATGCGCTGCCGGCCGGCTGTAATGGTCCATTTGCCCCGGTTCCATTCGGCATAAAAACGGTCGAGCTGAGAGAGCATATATACATTATCGCTGCTGAAAACCAGGAGGGAAGCATTAACCAGACCGGCATCATTCTTTTTTCCTATCTCTTGTTCGGGTGAAGAAAAAACAATGCGGTTCCTGAGTTCGGCAGCTAATGTCAGATTAGTATCAACATTATATTTAAAATTCAGCCGGTTATGTATCATGTTCTGGTGCATCCACATGCTGTCGGGATGGGCAAACATTTCGGTCTGCATGTCGCGTATATAACCGTTGAATGTGAACTGGGCTTTTGCAGTAAAAGAAATCATAATTAGCAAAATAGAAAAAACTGCAGTCTGCAGTTTTTCGAATTTCGAATTTCGGATTTCGGATTTTAACATAGTCCTATTTTGTAACATCCGAAGCAATTACCCCGTCTTCCATCGTCACAATCCTTCGCGCCTTGTTCATTACGCGGGCATCATGGGTTGAAAAAATAAATGTGATCTTTTCGTCACGGTTGAGTTTTTCCATTATTTCCAGCAGTGTCTGGGCTGATTTTGAGTCGAGGTTCGCCGTTGGTTCGTCGGCGAGAATGAACCTTGGTTTTGAAGCCAGAGCTCTTGCAACTGCAACTCTTTGCTGCTGCCCACCGCTCATCTGCGAGGGCCTGCTGTTAAGCCTGTCGCTAAGTCCAACTGCTGAAAGTAGTGCCACCGCCCTTTCCCTTCTTTCTTTTTTTGAGACACCCTGCAGGTGCATAATGAATTCAACGTTCTCGACAGCAGAAAGAACCGGAATGAGGTTATAGGACTGAAAAACAAAACCAATATTACGTAAACGGTATTCAACAAGCTTAGAACCTTTAAGTGAGGTTACGGGGATATTGTCAACAAGAATTTCTCCTGATGTTGGTTTATCAAGACCTCCCAGCATATTCAGAAACGTTGTTTTACCGGAGCCCGAAGGGCCAACGATAGCAGTAAATTCCCCCTGCTCAAATTCAATGTTGATCCCACCAAGAGCGTTTACTTTTATTTCACCTGTCTCGTATACTTTTCCGAGATCTTTAACTGATATTATTTTCATTTCAGATAGTTTCATTTGTTATTCAACCCTAATTGCCTCAACCGGATTAAGTTTAGTTGCCCTTCGCGCAGGAACAATAGCGGCTATCATTGCTGTTACTACGACAAGGACGGCAACTCCTGTAAAAAATGTAAAATCGAGGTATGGATATATAACCGCTGAAAAGCCAGCAGCTTCCAGACCCTGAGCAAAGGAAGAAAGGTTAATGCCTGCTGACCCTGTCCAGTTTATCAGCACGGCACTTACTGCCATTCCGAAAACAGCACCTGTAGATGTAAGCAAAATCGTTTCCAGCATTATCATTCTGAATATCTTTCCCCTCATCATGCCAACAGCAGCAAGCATTCCAAGCTCTCTTGTTCTTTCAAGGACAGCCATCTGCATTGTATTTACAACCCCAAAACCTAATGCGAGTAAAATTATGATCATAAAAAGATACATCATGGCAGCCATAAGTTCATTCAGCATTCCCATAGTCGGGTCAATCTCATCCCATGTCTCGACACTGAATCCGGGGAGTGCAGTAATTAAAAGTCTTTTAACTTCCTGAATATTATAACCATCTTTAACTTTTATATATATCTCATGTGCTGCATCTTCGGGAAGGAGGACAAGTTCCGACATTGTGCCGGCTGGAACAAAGGCCCTGAATTCGTTAAACAGGTTATTACTTGTATGAAAAATACCGGCAACTTTAAAGGCGGCTCCGGTAATATTTCCTTCTTTATCCTGAAAAGTAAAAACAATTTTTGATTTGAGTTTTACCTTAAGATTTTCAGCAAGTTTATCTCCAATTATTACTACATTTTCTGAGTTGTCGTCAGGGTACTTTCCACATGTGTCGCAAATACAGGAAGCAAAATCGAATACTTTCCTGTCGGATCCCGGGTATATGCCTGTAATCTGAACAGGAACCGTCTGTACGGCCGTACTGGCCATTGAAATGATCTTAGTTCTTCTGCAAACGCTTTCGCACCATGGCATTTTCGATATTCCCTCCACGGCGTCATCTGCACCGGTAAAATAGTATTCAAGTCCACTATCGTCTTTAAAGGCGGGTATGCAGATTTTAATATGAGAAATCTCGAGTCTTATTGCGTCTTTAATTCTTTGCACTGCAGCACCATTCATTACAGCAGATGAAAAAAGACCTCCGATCATTCCCATAAAAACAGCTACAATTACAACAAGACTTCTTGTTTTATTTCGCCATATGTTTTTCCATGCTATTGCCCAGATCATAATTATTTCCTCAATGCTTTAATAACAGTTAGCCGTGTTATTGAAAACGCCGGAATTAGTGTTGCAAACAGAACAATTACAAAAACTACAACAACCTGATTTATAAAAAACCCGGGTTGGATAACCACTGGCATTATTGGTTCAAAACCGTAATCAAGCATTGTCTTTGCCATTGTTCCGGATAAATGGATTGGATTGTACAGAAAATAATACAAAAGCGGGAGTGCCAAAACTGACCCTGAAACAATTCCAAGAAGTCCAATTATCAGCATTTCTATAGTTTGCAGTATAACCAGTCTTGATCTTTTCATTCCAACAGCAATAAGGACTCCGAACTCCTTTCTTCTCTCTGATGTCATCATTAAAACAGTTCCAATTACACCAAATCCGATTATCATATAAAGAATCCCA
>Ga0074195_1001681_pt1 | contig 29072 bp, 29 predicted proteins | sample EPASupsiteHSE623_FD_64525 | JGI IMG/M metagenome (GOLD analysis project Ga0074195, IMG submission 64525) | Bioremediated contaminated groundwater from EPA Superfund site, New Mexico - Sample HSE6-23 | ecosystem: Environmental > Aquatic > Deep subsurface > Groundwater > Contaminated ... | reverse complement strand
AGGTCGGGTCTGAGGCAAGGTAATCACCGGTCATCTGGTAGGCCGCCCCACGGCAGCCGTAGCATTCTTCGGCCTTTTCGCAGGTGCGGCAGATTCCTTTGATCGTGTTCCGGTAATTTTTCAGGTTGTTGACCACCTCGCTGTGTTTCAGGATATGGCCAAGCTTGTTGTCGCGGATATTATCAAGGGCAATGGTGACCCCGACACAGGGCATGACCTCGCCGGTGGCGGTGACCACACAGGAGACCTGATGGCGCATGCACTTGTTCCCCACCAACGGCGGCTGGGGCTCCCAATCGCGGCCGAACAGTTCCCGATCCATGGCGGAGAGCCGGACAAACAACTCCTTCAACGCGCTGGAATCCACGCCCAGCCAGATATTTTCCAGGGCATTGGCCTGGGGGGTGATGACCTCGAAATAGGGCTCTATCTTCTCCTCCCGCAGCCACTGCCACATTGCCGGCAATTCCTTGATATTCTGCTGGCAGATCACGGTGCTGATGGCCAGAAATTGATCCGCTGACGGGTACCCTGCCTCCTGCAAGGTGGCCAAGGCCCTGTTGATCATCTGGAAGGCCCCTTTCTTGCCAGCCAGGCGATCCTGGATCGCCTCGTCGCGGGAATTCAATTTCAAGACCACCCGGACCTTTTCTTCGGCCAGGACAGCGGCAAGATCCGTATCAATGCCGGAACCGTTGGTGAACATCTCGATCTCAAGCCCTTCTTGGCCAAGAAAACGGATCATCTCCACAAGATGCGGATAGATGCTCGGCTCACCGCCCAGAATAATGATCTTCCGGGCGCCAAGCGCCTTGGCCTGGAGGATGACATCTTTTATCTCCTCTCTGGAGAGCTCATTGCTGCATTCGCTCCTGTCCGGAACATAACAGTACGAACAGCGGAAATTACAGATGCGGCTGAATTCGATCTCCATGGAAAGCAGTTTGCCCGCGGCCACCGCCTCGCGGATTTCCTGTTCGCTAAATTCAAGATTATATATCTGCATGGCGTCTCAGTATGGTTCGAGGTCTGTAAAGCGGTTCATTCGTTCCCAGCGGGCCACTTCTTTTTCGTAGCGCCCCCTCCACCCGTGCTTCCGCATGATTAACCGGTAGCGCAGCTTCAAAAAAGGCTTAAAAAGAAAGCGCCAAATGGAGGTCCAGCCCACGCCGTGCTTTCGTGCCGAAGCGGGAGGATTCCACCAGCCCAACACCACCTGGCGCTGGTACCAGAACTGATACTGGAGCTCTTCCGCATCAAGATGCTTGGTCCGCACATTGGCCCACAGGCCGCTGTATTTTTTATAGTCGGTTGCATTGGTCAACAGCCCCTGCTCGATAATCTGCTGGCGCATGGCCGTCTTGGGATAGGGAGTCAGGATCTGGCAGTAGGCGGCATCCGCGCCGATATGTTTAAAAAATTCGTAATTTTCCCTGATCGAGGCCTCGTCGTCATCCGCAAAACCGAAAATCAAGCCGCCGATAACCATCATTCCGTATTTATGGCAATTCTCAATGGCTTTCTTGGAATAGGCCGGGATATCGCCTTTGCCGGCGCTGCTCATGTTCTTGACCGAGCCGTTTTCGATGCCGAGAAACACCGAACGAAACCCGGCCGCAGCCATTTTGGCGACCATCGGTTCATGTGTTGCCATGGACACGCAATCGGCCTGCACAACAAAGTTGAGTCCCTTATAATTCCTGGCAATGATCGCGTCGCAGAGATCCACGACCCGAGACGGATTCAGGACCATATTGTCGTCGGTGATGAAGATCCACCTGGTCTTGCGCTTGTAGTAAATGTCATCGATGTCTGCGAGGACGCGGCTGATGGGATAGGTCCGGAAGGTGCGGCCGTACATGTGCCGCATGGAACAAAAATTACACGACCGCGTGCAGCCCCTGGAAGTCTCCACCAGTTCGATCTTGGAGTACATGATGTGATAGCCCCAAGTCAGCCTCCGCTTATCCCGGATCGGGAGCTTGAGGGTACTCAGATCGAGGTTTTCACCCCGGGGATTATGGACGAACACCCCGTCTTGTTTATAGGAAAGAGAAGGAATCGCCGCCAGGTCATCCCGGCCGTCCAGGGCATTCACCAAACGGCGGCAGGCCTCTTCCCCTTCCCCCCGGACCATGAAGTCGATCCATTTCGCCTCCTCGGAAGCAGCGATCTCTTCATGCATCAAGGTGGCATGGTAGCCGCCGATCACGATTTTGACTTCGGGCCGGAGTTCCTTGATCAGGTGGGCAATCTTGACACAGGTGTCGTACTGCCAGGCCATGGCCGAAAGGCCGATCAGGCCGGGCTCGATCCTGTCGATTACCTTGGTCAGGTATTTTTTGATGGAGCGGCGCTTGCGGACAAGGTCGATCAGGTAGACCTCGTGCTCTTCGTCGATATTGCCGCCCACCGAGGCAATGCCGTGATTCGGCATATGGAGCGCCATCTCATGGACGATGATCGGTGTTACGTCGGGCATGGATATCAAAATTACTTTCATGGCTCACGCACGCTGTACGCGTCCCTTAATCGTTGTTCCAGCATGGCGGTAGACGGCGTATCGTGTTGACAGCCGGGCTCGATCCGGTCGATGATCTTCAGGCTGATGGTATTTTTCACCCTGGTTTGAAACATACATTTTCCAGGGGCAAACAGTTTATCGGTATTCGAGAGATGCAAGACATACACCGGCGCCCTGCACAGCCGGGCAATTTTCAGGGCGCCCCGATTCAGGGTGCCGAGCTTGCCATCCCTGCTCCGGGTTCCCTCCGGAAAGACAAAGAGATTGCCGCCTTCTTGCAGAAAGCCAGGCATGGTCTCCATCTGTTCAAGCATCATTCTGGCAAACCGGCCCTCGCCTGTGGCAGGGAAATATCCCGATTTCCGGATAATCCAGCCCCAGATCGGCATCTTGAAAAACCGCGTCTTGACAATGGTGCGATGCCGTTCAAAAAGGGCGATGAACAGGAGCGGATCCAGATAGGAAATGTGATTGCACACGATAACCGCGGATCGAATCGCCCTCACCTCTTTCGCGATCTCCCACTTGTGACTGGGGGCAAGGAACCTGACCAGGCGGAAAAAAACCTGATAAAAGCGGCTGTTCAACCGCTGGAAAATAACCTCCGGCTCTTTGACAAACAGGGCACAGGCAGCATACCGCCATAAAAAGAACAAAATACCACCAAGGAGGAACCATACCCAGCATATGATGGTGACCAAAAAATCTTTTAACACGTCAGCTCGTATGCCGGAAAAGGCTATTGGTCCATTGCCTTGCCATCCTTGATGAGCAGGCAGGTGTTCACCCCGCCGAAGGCAAAATTCTGGATGGCCCCGATGCGGATGGGGGCGGCGGTCACTTCCTGGACATGCCGCAACATGCGGCAGCGCTCGTCGATGTTTTCCAGGTTCAGGGTAGGGGCGACAAAGCCCTGCTCCATCATGTAGAGGGTCAGGATCGTCTCAATCACCCCGCAGGTTCCCATGGTATGTCCCATGTAGCTCTTCAGGCCGGTAACAAAGGGGCCGTCCCCGTAAACCGCGGCAATCGCCTGGGATTCGATCACATCGCCCATCTTGGTGGCCGTGGCATGGGCGCTGACAAAATCGACCTCTCCGGGGGTGATTCCGGCATCTTTCAGGGCCAGGCGCAGGGTGGTGGTGATCCCTTCAAGGTTGGGCAGGATGAGGTCGCCGCCATTGTTGTTGCAAGCAAAACCGATGACCTCAGCCAAGATCGTTGCCCCGCGCCGCTTAGCGGACTCGTATTCCTCCAGGAGCACCGCGCCGCCGCCCTCGCCCACGACCAGGCCGTCGCGGCCGCTGTCAAAGGGCCTCGGCGTGCAGTGCGGCGTCTCGTTATAGGCGGTGGAACAGGCCAGCAGGTTATCAAAGACCGCCACGGTGGTGGTGTCGTACTCATCGGCGCCGCCGCAGATCATGGCGTCCTGCATCCCGTACTTGACCATTTCATAGCCGAAACCGATGGCCTGACTGCTGGTGGTGCAGGCGGTTGACGAGGCAATGACCCGGCCGGTGATGCCGAACATTCGGGTGATGTTCACCGCCGTGGTATGGACCATGGAGCGGAGGTAATCCACCGCCCCGATGGAGGCGAATTTCGTTTCCAGCTCCTGAAAAAATGTCCGGTAGATATCGCGCTGGACCGTGGGGCTGCCATGGGTGGAGCCGAAGGCCACGCCCAGACGGCCGGAGGTGATGAATTCCTGATCCAGGCCGGAGCGCTCCAGCACATCCTTGGCCACCTGGCAGGCATAATAGGCCACCGGCCCCATGGTCTTGCGGTACAACCGCTTGAAGCCGTAATCTATTTCATAGTCCACGGTGCCGAAGACCCGGGAGTGAATATGCCGGTTGAGCAGCCCGTCATCCCGCAGGGGCTTGACCCCGGACCTTCCCTGCCGGAGACTGGCGACGATATCGTCTTTTCCATAGCCGATGGGGGTGATGGCCGAGCAGGCGGTAATGACAACGCGTCGCTTCATGGAATTTGGCTGGAGGGCATTAGGGTTTACGGGATGCGGCGATGACTTCGATGTAGTCGAGGATGTCGTTGATGGTCCTGATCCCCATGGCCTTTTCCTTTTCTTCCCAGGTGAGGGAAAAACCAAGGATCAGCTCGATTTTCCCCAGCAGTTCAATGGCGTCGATACTGTCAAAGCCATGATCGTCCCGGAGGTTGTCGTTGAGACCCGGCTGTTCAAACTCAAAATCCTCGACCAGGATGGCCAGGATTTTCTCTTGTAAAACATCTCTGTTCATGACAGGTGTCCAGGCAAGGGCTTAAAAAGACAAAAAATAATCGGATCAATGCAAGTTGGATACTCTATTTTTCGTTTAAATTCAAAAGGAACTTTTCTCTGCCCCGGCAGGGACCGGGGAGAATTTCTGTCCGCAATGGCGCTCATTGGAGAAACCGCTCGAAATGATACCATTCAAAGGGATGTTCCCGCAGCATCTTTTCCAGCAGATCCGCATACTGCTGGGCCGCTTCGCCAATGGCCCGATCCCGGTCCGCCCGCGCGTGGGGCCTGATGGCAATGGGGTCCGACAGGGTGAAGCAATAGCTGTTTTTCCCGGTCCGGAAGACAAAAAAGACAAAAAGCGGCGCCCCGGAGAGCAAGGCAAAGATATAGGGCGCCTCGGGGAGCCAGGCGTCATGGCCGAGAAAGGTGACCCGGACCTTGCGCTGATCGCTGCGCCAGACGATATCCCCGGTCATGGAGACTATGCCGCCTGACTGCAGAAAACGGATCCCCTCCACCGCGGCAAAGGGCGAGCCCCCCTCCTGATTGACGCCGATAATCCTCACCCCGGCCCGGCGCAGATCCTCCTTCTGCATCCGTTCCACCCCCTCTTTTTCCTTCACCCCCATATAGAGGAGAAGCTGCAGGTCCTCTTTCTGCTGGCGGAGCAGTCTGGCCGCCATCTCCCAGTTGCCCAGGTGGCTCATGAGCAAAATCCCCCCCTGCTTGCCGATGACGCTCTCCAACTTTTCCCAGCCTTGGGTGGTGAAGGTCGTGGTGTCGCTTCTCTCTGCGAGAAAGCGATCAAGATGGATGGTGGTGAAATTCTGATACTGCCTGAAGGCGCACCACAGATGATAGAGCCCCCCGCGTTCCGGGAAGAGCGCGCCATACAAACGGCGGCTTTCCGAAACCCGGCCGGAAAAAAGGAAAAAGCCCGCAGCGATGATCCGCGAGGTCACGGCCAGCAGCCAGGGGCCGCAGAGCCCGGCCATCCGGAGAAGAAACTTGTAGCAAAAGCCGTTCATGAGCGGGAGGCCCCAAAGATCCGTTCCCAGATCAATCTGCTGAAGGTGGCGGAGTTGCGCTTAAAATCAAGCCAGGGCCGGAAGTGGCTGACCCGCTCCCCCTTGGCCTGATAGACAACCCGGACCGGCGCTTCCACGGTCTCTATGCCCCGTTGCCTTGCCCTGACCAGCACCTCCACCTCGAACTGGTAGCGGGTTGCCTTGACCCCCAGGTGCAGGGCCTCGGGCAGGGGATAGAGCCTGAAGCCGGACTGGGAATCCGAGATGAACGGCCCCCCTGCCGCCCAGACCCAGAAGTTGGAAAAGCCGCGGCCGAACCTGCTGGTCCAGGGCACGTTTTTCCCCACCATTCCCTGCCGCCTGCCCACCACGATAACCCGCCGGTTTCCACCCGCCGCCCGCAGCAGGGAGGTGGCATCTTCCGGCAGGTGCTGGCCGTCGCCGTCGATGGTGATTGCCCAAGCACAGCCCTGTTCCACCGCCGCGGCAAACCCGGTGCTGAGAGCCGCACCCTTGCCCAGATTCACAGGATGGCGGATCACGGAAATCCCCGGGATATCGCGGATGATCTCGGCAGTGCGGTCGGTGGAGCCGTCGTCGATCACCAAGAGGGGCAGGCCCAGTTTCAGGGCCTGGTCAATCACCGCACCGATGCGTTGCCCGTGATTGTAAACCGGGATAATGACCGCGGCTTTCATCGTTCCTCCCTTCCTGCCAGGGCCAGGGACCAGGTGCCGGGCCCCATGTGCACCCCGGAGGTCAGCGAGAGGGGCATACGCACGATCTCCGCCTCCGGCAGCAGCTTTTGCACCTGGGGCTGCACCGTTTGTACCAGCCAGGCTTCATTGTCGGTGTGCTGGAGCATGATCACGGAAGCGACGCCCTGCCTTGCCCGCAGCTTCTCCAGGGCAAAAGCGACCTGGCCCTCTCTGCTGCGGACAACACCCACCTTGCGCACCCCCTCGCTGGTCGGGCTGATCACCGGCTTCATCTGGAGCAGATCAGCGAAAAATCCCCCTGCCCGGGAAATCCTGCCGCCGGCCGCAAGGTAGCGCAGCTCGTCAATAAAGACATACTCTTCACAGTCGAGCAGGGCTTTTTGCACAAAGCGGATAACCTCTTCCGGATCCGTGGCTTGTTCCGCATAGCGGGCGGCAAGCAGGGCAACGAGGCCCAGCCTGCCGGAGGCGGCGCCGCTGTCCACGACCTCCAGCAGGTTGTCCGGATCGTGTTCTTCTTTCCAGCGCCGGGCAGTGTCGTGGTTGCCGGTAAAGGCGGAACCGACGCAGAGGTAGAGGGTCCGGCCGAACTGCCGGCAGACGCTCTGATAGTGCTGATGCCGCTCGAACGTGGAGGCCTGGGCGGTGGTGACCTTCACCCCCCCCCGCATCAGGGCATAGATCTCCCCTGGCGCGTGCAGGCTTTCCGGCCTGCTCTGGCCCTGGGCCAGGATGTAGCTGTCCAGCAGGGTGATGCCGTGGCGCTGTGCCATCTCCCTGGTCAGGGAGCCGGCCCCATCGGTCATGATATGGATGGCCTGCCTTTTTCCAGCGCCGGAAAAAGCGGGCAGGCTTGCTGCATCCATGGCCTCATCGGACCAATCGACAATCTCGCCCAGCGCGGAAAGCCGGGCGCGCAGCAACTGCCGGTCCGCCGTATGGATATGCACCTTGAAGCCGGATTCCGCCGGGAGCACGACCACGCTGTGCCCCAATTGTGCCAGCGCTTCTCCGGCGGCCGCCTGCTTGTCGCTGGTGTGGATGAGGGCATTGACGCAAAAACAGTCCGTGGGACCGGCCTGAAAATCACCGCTGATCGTGAGCCTGCCGGAAAAAATCTCGGTGATCGAGGGTGAGATGGTGGCCTGCCCGGCAAGTTGTCTGAAAAACCCCTCAAAAAAGACATACATGCCGAGCGCCCCGGCATCAACGACGCCTGCCTCCCGGAGATCAGGCAGCAACTGGGTGGTGGCAAGCACCGTCTCTTGCAGCGCCTTGCAGAGCAGGGGATAAAGCAGAACCGGGTCGGTTTGCCCCACCAGGCTTGCGGCAAGGCGATCAAAGACATTGAGCATGGTGCCGGATTGGGGTCTGGCCAGGGCCTGCCAGGCCTTGGCCCTGCCCAGCGCCGCTTTTTCGGCCAGCTCGGCAAAGCTTTCCGCCTGGCAAAATTCCTGGAAAAAGGCGGCGGCGATATTGCCGGAGTTGCCCGTGGCGCAGCGGGCCAGGAGATTGCGGCTCCCGGCGAGGTCTGCCTCGCGGCTCCGCAAGGGGGCCAGGCTGATGCGCAGATTGGCCCCGGTGTCGCCGTCAGCCACGGGAAAGACGTTGATCCGGTCCAGGAGGTCGGCCCAGGCCGACAGATTTTCATAACCACTGGCAAAAGCGTTGCGCATGCTGCTCATGTCTCCAACAATCGGATAATGGCATCCCGGTCGTATTTGCCGTTTTCTTGCAGGGGAATCCGGTCGATCGTCTTGAGCACTCGCGGCAGGGCGTAAAATTCCAGGGAATCGGCCAGGCTTTGCCGGAGCAGATTCATATCCACTTCGGCCCCCTGGACCAGGGCCACAATCCGGTGCTCCCTCCCACCGGAGTCGGGCAGGGCCATGACCACGCAGTCGCTGACCTTGGGCACTTTCTTGATGACGGCGCGCACCTCTTCCAGATCCACCCGTTTGCCTCCTACCTTGGTCACCCCGTCCACCCGTCCCTTCAGGATAAACTGGCTTGTCCCGCTTCGTTCCACCCGGTCGCCGGTGGTAAAAAAGCCATCGGCGGCCGCGGGCAGCTCGGGGGAGAGAAAGGGGGAGCGCACGCAGAGGCGCTCTTCCTTGATCCGCCAGGAAACATCCGGGAAGGCGGTGAATGCGGTCTCGCCCAGGTGTCTGTTTCTGGTGGCGATGCCGCCCGTTTCGGTGGAGCCGTACACCTCGGCAATACCAATGTTATTCAAGCGGGAGAAGGTCTCGTTGTCTTCGGGGTCCAGCATCCCGGCGGAGGAAAAGGCCAGCCGGAGGGAGGATGCCGCTATCGTTTTCCCCCGCAGGGCCCGGTAATGGGGGGGGATGCCGGCAAGGAGCGTGGCCCCCTGCTCCCGGATCACCTCGCCGATCTCGCCGGGAAAAGAAGGGGTGGCCATGACGACCGATGCCCCCGAGACCAGGGGCAGGATAACGGAGAAGAGCAAGCCGTAGATATGATAGGGGGGCACGGTGGCGACGATACAGTCTTTTTCCGTTACCGCAAAATGGCGGGCCAGGGACAATCCCTCGCCGAAAAGATTGCCCCCGTTTTTTGCCCAGATCTGCGGCGTGCCGGTGGAGCCGCCGGTGAAGATCCTGAGCAGTTCCGCTTGCGGCGAGATCGGGGCGCAGGGTGCGCGCTCAGCCGGGGTTCCTGCGGGCGGGCGGATGATCGTGGTGCCTGGGGGCAGGTCCCGGTCGGTATCGGCAATGGCCGTGGTAAAGCCGGTGAGCTGCTGCATCCGGGCCAGGGCCTGGGCGGAAAAAGCGTAGGGCAGAAGCAGGGTCGGGCCGCCGACCATGGCGGCCAGCAGGACAGCGGCCATGACCGCCCTGTCGTCCACGGCAAGACAGATGGAGGCACCCTCGTACTCCGGGCCGGAAAAGGCAGCACGAAATCCGGCCGCCATGGCATAGACCTCGCCGAAGGTGGCGCCGGAGCGGATAAACTCCCGATCTGGAAATTGTGGCCCCGTTAGCAGGGCTTGAATGTCTTGGGAATTATTCAGCATGGATAGGTTGTATGAGATATTCCTAATCTGGGAAGTGCCCCTAATTTCCCCTATTTAAGTTCTTTTGATTTTAAAATTTCTTTAATTTCTTGTTTCGCCTCAGATTCATTCAATGGGGTAATCGTAAAAGGGTTATTGCCAGTTGCCTTATCTAATAAACTGGAAGGCATTAATAGAACATAGCCCGTTATTCTTGTTCCCATATTTTGTGTTACCCTGTAATAATACGTCTGTCCTGATATTACGTCAATTGATGTTAGATTTTCTGAAACGGTTCGTCCCATATTAGCATCAGCAGTATGTTTCCCTGGGCCAACATCAATAAAAGCAACTCCCGCTCGCTTTCCAGTACTCATATGTTGATTCAACCTTTTGCTCTGCTTTCCAACTGTTACATTGACATAATCATATAAATCGCTACAAACAAAAAACAACCTGGCTTTATCGGCTTCAGGTACCCACAAATTAATATTCCCAGCCTTTATCAAATCATCAACAACATCTCCTTGCGCAGAAGAAAGTGCTAAGTCTAGCACGGTTTCACCTTCGGGAACCGTAGCATTTATATTAGCTCCACTTTCAATTAACAATTTAATAACTTTAGCAGAATAAGGATACGAGGGATAATAGGAGGCAAGAGCTAAGGGTGTTAAACCTAGCAAATCTTTCGACTCTAAATAGGCTCCTTTGTCTATTAAGATTTTTATAATTTCAAGCCGCCCATCTTCTGTTGCATATGATACTGCATATAATAATGCGTCATATCCATGTTTATCTTTGACTTTAATGTCTGCCCCTGATTCAATGAGGTATTTTGCTACATCGGGCTTGCGGTAACATATTGCATGCATAAGCGGGGTGACACCGTTGCTATCTGGCTCATTGATATTCGTACCTGAATCTATGAGCTTTTTGACATCAAAAGTATCACCTTTTTTGGAGGCGTTGATTAGTTGGGTTGTTGACGCACAACCAGAGACAATTAAAAACATTGCAATTATAAAAGTAAAAATAATATTTCGATGTTTCATAAATGCACTCCTTCCATCTTGCTGGGTCTTCGCAATACAAAACGTGGTCTGGCCCCGATTTCCTGCTACGTTTTGGGTAACCAGACCGCGCCAATGAAATTGCAGTAAAATTGCCGGGCGTTCTCGCGGTCTGGTTAAGCCATTTGTTTGTTAACCAATTATTTACCCTTGCTCATTATGAGGTCAATCCGTTCTTGACTCTCTTTGCCTACCTGCTCAATTTCTGACTTCAGCTTATGGACTTCTTTGTCCACTTCTTGCATAAAATTCGGCTCTTCAGCAAAATTTGTGGGTGAATATTGGTGGGACGTTGCTTGCTAATTAAGGAGCAGAAAGGGACGGAGTTAGCTTAATAGCTTGCTGGCTTGTTATCATATTAAACGAGCTCCGTCCCATAGAACTCCCGGCTGACCGATGGCGTCCATAGTGTTATCGTCCTGCTTGAAATTCAGGGATGGTCCGCCGCATGAATTCATCAAAAAGCGGAACGGTGAATGCCATGTCGCCATGCGCGGGACTGTAGATCATCCCCTTCTTGATGAGCTTGGCGCGCACCGGGCCGAGCGTGGTAATTTTCACGCCGAGGACATCGGCGATATCGGCGGTCCGGTAAGGGCCTGCACCAAGTTCCGCCATTGCCCGCAAGAAAGTCTTTTCCCGCGGTGTGAGCCGGTTGAAGCGCACACGGAAAAAATTCTCGTCAAGGCGCTGCTCGACCAAAGCCGTGGTCTCCTGCACCACCCGCAGAGTGATGGGCGACGACTCGGCATGGTTCCATGCCTGATAACCCCACTCCTGAAGAAAATAGGGATAGCCCTTGGTGAGCCGGTAAATTTCAGGCAGAGCGGCGGGCTCAATCGACTCATCCGACGCCTCAATTGGGTCCCGGATCGCCTTGGCCGCATCCGACTCTGCGAGTGGGCCGATATCCGGAAAGCCGAACAGCCGTTCGGCATAGGACTTTGACTCCCCGGCAAGCCCTGGCATAATCGGCAGGCCGGCGCCGATGAGCACCAGGGGAAGCTGACGTTGCTGCATCTTGTGCATGGCCATGATCAGCGCACTTAACTCGGAGGTCCCCAGGTATTGGATTTCGTCGATCAGGATCAGCACGGCGACGCCGCGTTCTTCCGCAGCCTCGGCAACCGCGGTAAAGAGGTTGGGCAGATCCACTTCGAGATCGCCACTATCGGCCGCGCCCGGCTCTGGTTCGATGTCCACGCCGATATCGATCTCGCCCACTTTGATCCGTATAGCGCCGATAAAGCTCTTGAGCACAGCCAGGCCACGCCGCGCTTTGTTCCCGGCGCCGGCGAGCCGATCCAACTCGAACAACAGACGGCGCAGGTGCGGAGCCAGCAGAACAGCCAGCGGCTTGCCTTCATGGGCCTCCACCAGAATGGTGCGATAGCCGCCATCACGGGCCAGACGCTCGATTTCATTGAGCAGCACCGTTTTCCCGACCCCGCGCAAGCCGGTCAGCAACAAACTCTTTTCCGGACGACGGGCGCGAACCCGGCCCAGCAGTACGCGGGCCTGCTCCAGAATGCCGTCACGCCCAGCCAATTCCGGCGGTGGGGAGCCGGCCCCCGGCGAGAAAGGGTTTCTGATCTTGTCCATAATGCTCACCCTATATCAATTTATTCGTATTTATACTGTGCGATGTGTATATATGCAAATAAATTACTATAAACAGAACGGCAGGAGAACACCCAGCCCCTGGTGCGTTCCCGTAGATCATGGTGGTTAACTAAAGGCATGGCAATATTTTTCTGTAAAGGCAGAGCTTGAGTATCTCTAACAAGGCAATATCATAGCAATGAAATCAAGACATTACAGACAAGTCAATGGAAAACTATCTTGAAATTTGCCGCACACCATGTTGAAAAACTCTCTGTGATGAAATATAAAAAACAGACGGCAGCCTGAGCGATAACCGGTTTTCAGCATGCTTTGGGGACACCCTATCTGCTCGCATCCCGGCCAAAAGATTGTCCGGCAAGGCTTCTGTCCCGCGGCTGGAAGGTGTCGTCCGCCATCTCCTTTTTCACCACCTGCTGGAACAGCTTCACCATCTTGAACTTTTGCGATTCATCCTGATAAAAGGTGTTCCAGGCATAATCGAGCAACCCCTGCAGCCTGTCCGGGCTCATCTGTTTGGGCTGAAACACCACCTTGTCCGCCGAGTAGTCGTTCCAGTCGCGGGAGAGGATGCGGTTCTGCCGGTTCAGCTCCTCCCAGGCCTTGGTATGGGGGAAAGGGGTCAAAACCGTGAACTCGGCCAGATCGAGCTCGATCTCCAGCAGAAAATCGACCAGCCGTTTGATGAAGTCTTCGGTGTGGTTGTCGAGCCCCAGAAGGATCGTGCCCTCCACCCCGATGCCATGGTCATGGTAGCGCTTGATCCGCTCCTTGATGTAATCCGAGGTGTCGAAGACCGCCTGATACACGTACCAGGCCCCGGCCTGGGCCGCGAGATCGAGAACCTCGGGCTTGTCTTCAATGGGGTGGGAGCACCATTTCTTTTTGAGCGGGATCATCTCTCGGAACAGATCCATCTCCCACTGGGTATTCTGGGCCAGGGAGTTGTCCACGATGAAGAGGCGGTTGTTGTCGATGCCGGCCATCTCGGCCACGGCCTTGTCGATGGGCCGGGGCCGGAAGACCCGGCCGCCCAGGTAGGAGACGGCGCAGGGGTAGCAGTTGAAGCGGCAGCCGCGCGAGGCGTGGACCAGGTCAACCATCTGCACGCCCTTGTAGTTGTAGAGCTTGCGGTTGAGCAGATCCCTGCGCGCCGGACCCACCAGGCCGATATCGGGCCGATCCTTGATGAAGTCGTAGCAGGGCTGCAGCTTGTTGTTGCGGAAATCGGCAAAGACCTGTTCCATCCGCCCCTCGGCTTCGCCCAGGAAAACAGCATCCGCGTGTTCCATGGTCTCCTCGGCATGGAGCATGGTGGCAATGCCGCCGAACATGACTTTGATCCCTTTTTTCCGGTAGATATCGGCAATCTCCCAGCCCCGTTTGACCTGCACGGTCAACATCATGGAGATACCGACAAAATCCACTGCCTCGTCAAAATCAATGGCTTCCAGATTCTCATCGATAAAATCAACATCAACATAGGCGGGCAGCGCGGCGGCAAAGACCACCGGGCCGTGGGGCGGCAGGTGAAACTCGGTCTGCCGGTCCAGCTTGGCCCATTTGGGATAGATCAGTTTGAATTTCATGGCAGTGCGTTCCCGTTCAAGTGTTCAACATGGATCAGGGTCATTTTCAGGGTATAGTTCGTGTGGCCGAACCCCTTGAGTTCAAGATGTTCTGGGATCAGGCTCTCCCCTTCTTTGCGGCAGGAACTCCCCACCACGGAGCGGTTCAGGATTTGCTCGGCGCCATAGGTTCGTATCTGCCAGCAGCCGGCCATGGCCGGGAGAATATCGGTGATCCGGCCCTCAACCCCGGTGTATCGGCAAATCGGGACCTTATCGGCGGAGTGCCCGTATTGCACGTTTATGGAAGTAGGTGCGCGAAAGATCGTCCGCACATCCTCCATCAAGCCTGCCGCAAAGGCAGGCTTGTCAAAGGGTGGCACCGCCCGCCGAACTTCAAGGCCGCCCCTCTCCCGGTCCACCGCCTCAAAAAGGGTGAACCCTTCGACGGTCATCAGGGCACAGGAAATTTCGTCTCCGGCAAGGCTGGTCACCCCGAGTACCGTGGCGCCGGAGCCATCCGCCATGGAGAACTCGATGGTATGAACAAACTCCCAGCGTCCTTGAGGGAAAACCGCCGCACATCCCCGCTCCTCTCCCGCCTCCGCGGTCAGCTCCGGCAGGCAGGGCTGTTGCGCCGCGCAGCCGGTAAGGCCAAGCAGGAGGATGGGCAGGAGAAAGGCCAGGCGCTTCATTGCTGAGTGAACACGGCAGCAGGGATATCCTGATTGATGATCCTCTTGCTGAAGGTGAGGCTGGTGAAGGCACCGGGCCCCTCGAAGATGATCACCTTGTCGAGAAGCCCTGCCTGATCGCCGAGCTTGAGCTCAATGCTGCTGATCAGGGCGGCAAGCCCCTGTTCCTTGGGGGTGAGCAGGATGGTCTGTTTTTGGGGGAAGGAGACCGCAAACATGGCGTTGTCGGTAAAACGGCCATCGAGCCAGTTGGATATCTCGGCCAGCACGACCTGCATGGCGTCGAGGCGCATGCCCTTGTCTTCCGTGAGCACGCCTTCCCGCTCCACGAATTTCCGCACCTTGCCGCCATGCATGAGAAGGATCGAGCGGATGGGCGTCCGGTATTCCCAGCGCAGGGACTGGGGGGCCTGAAAGGTGAAGGAACCGGTGGAGATGATGGGGCGGGCCAGGATCTTCAGATGTTTTTCCTGGATAAAATCGGCCTGGACCGAGCGCAATTGCACCGGCTGGGCCTGCGGTCCGTGCGCTCCCTGACTTTGAGCCCGGGCCTGGGCGGCCGGAATGACGACAAAAAAAGAGAGGGCGACAAGGAGCAGAAGCTGTTTCATCAAAACATCCCGCCGTTGACCGAGATGACCTGGCCGGTGACATAGGAGGCCGCGTCGGAACAGAGAAAAGCCACCACCTTGGCCACTTCCTCCGGTCTGCCGATGCGGTTCATGGGAATCATGGCCTTGATCTGCTCCTTGGGGGCGTTCTGGATCATGTCCGTTTCAATCAGGCCGGGAGCCACGACATTGACCCGAATCCCCATGCGGGCGACCTCGGCGGCGACCACCCGGCTGGCCGCGTTCAAGCCGGCCTTGGCCGCGGAATAGTTGGCCTGGCCCCGGCTGATCATCAGGGAACTGACCGAGGAAACGGAGACAATGGACCCCTTGCGTCGGCGGACCATCAACTCCAGCACCGGCCGGGTCATGTTGTAAAAGCCGTGCAGGCTGGTATCGATGACCGACTGCCACTTCTCGGGCGGCATCATCATGAACAGACCGTCGGCAACGATCCCGGCGTTGTTGACCAGGATGTCGATGGACCCCAGCCTGGCCCCGAGCTCCGCCACAATCTTTTCCGCCGCCTCCCCGTCCCGGACATCAAACCGGCAGATCTCGCCCCGGCCTCCCTCCCCTTCGATCATGGCCAGGGTCTGCCGTGCGCCCTCCTGGTCGCCATGGTAGTTGATAACGAGATAATATCCGGACCGCGCCAACTCCACGCAGATTGCCCGGCCGATCCCCTTGCTGCCGCCGGTGACAAGGGCTACATTCTTTTCGTTTTCCGTGGTCATTTGCTTGCCTGAAAAAGTTGCAGGGTGGCCCAGCCGATGAGCTGCTTGTCCATGTGCAGTTCGCAGGAGACCTCCCGGAGATTTTCAAAACTATAGGTGTTTTCCGCCCTGGCCGTGATGCTGGCGCCAAAGGGCAGGGAGTCGATAAAAAAATCCGCCTTTTTTATGCCAACCAGCCAGCCCATCTGATTGGAGTCCCGGCCCTGGGTCTGGACCCTGCTCCAGCCGTTGCACACCCCGGCGGTCTGCGCGGCGAGTTCCACCAGAATCAGGGGGTCCACCCCTTGCCCATCGGCCATGGGCCACGTTTTTTCCACCAGAAAAAGGGCGCGGGCGCTCTGGCTGTCCACCTCCATAATCTCCTTGACCAGGAGCATGTTGCCGCGATGGGGAAGAAGATCCTCCAGGGTGAGATCGGAGAGTGTCAGTGGGCTCATGCAACTATACCTTTTTTGGGCCTGATCATTGGAGCCGAAACGATACTCCTTTTTCCGGTGAACAGCCACTTTTCATGTGGAATTTTTCTTGGCATTATCTTTTTTTTGGCAGTATATAAATACACTTAAATGTTATCCAGTACAAATTTTCGAAAACCAGACCGGCTTCAGTGCCATCGTGCAGCCAATGTTTTCTCATGACTCACCCATACTCAACCAGCGACCGCATCCTAATGAATACATTGACAGCAGAACTCAAGGTCAAGATCATCGACATCCTGAATCTTCAAGACCTGAGCCCGGAAAATTTCGACGAAAACGACCGGCTGGTCGGCGGCGCCCTGGGCATTGACTCCATCGATGTCCTGGAAATGGTAGTCATGGTGGAAAAAGACTATGGCGTCGTGATCAACAGCCAGGAAGTCGGAGAAAAGATCTTTTCCTCCCTGGCCTCCCTGGCCGAATACATCAAGGAAAACACCCCCGGTTCATCGTCCTGATGGGAAAACGGGTGTACATCGCCGGGTTGGGTATCATCAGTCCGCTTGGCGAGGGACTCGCCGCCACGGAAGAGGCGCTGCGCGATAACCGTTCGGCAATCAGGCCGCTGGATCTTTTCCCCCTCCTGCATGGAGAGCCTTTGCCCACGGGCCAGGTCCGGGGACTGGCCGAGCAATCGGACCTGCCCAGAACGCACCGCCTGGCCCACAACGCCGCCCTCCAGGCCATGGCCTCCTGTAGCACCCCGCCAGATCTGATCGATGCGATCATTCTCGGCAACACCACCGGCGGCATCCTGACCACGGAAGCGTTGCTCCGGGCCAAGGCGAGCAACAAGGAGCTGTACCGCTATCACGGGCTGAACAGTGTCGCCGAGTATCTTGCCCAAGAGCTCGGCTGCCGGGGCATGGCCCTGACCGTCTCCACCGCCTGTTCCTCCGGGGCCGTGGCCATTGCCATGGCCCTGGAAATGCTGCGCAGCGGGCAAGCGAAAACGGTCCTTGCCGGGGGGGTGGATTCGCTCTGCCGGTTGACCTATTTCGGTTTTCATTCCCTGCAGTTGGTGGACAGGCAGGGCTGCCACCCCCTTGATGCGGACCGGCATGGCATGGCGGTGGCAGAAGGCGCGGCCATGCTGTTGCTGACCACGGAAAAACCGGACCACCCCCTGGCGGAACTCCTCGGCGCCGGGCTTTCCTGCGACGCCTATCACCCGGCCGCCCCCCACCCGGAGGGCCGAGGCGCGCTCATGGCCATGCGGACGGCGCTTGCCGATGCCGGTCTTAATCCTACGGAAATCAGCTACATCAGTCTCCACGGCACCGGCACCCCGGAAAACGATCTGGCCGAGGCCAAAGCCGTCAACACCCTCTTTGCCGCGCCGCCGCCGCTCTCCTCCATCAAAGGGGCAACGGGCCACAGCCTGGCCGCATCAGGGGCCATCGAGGCGGTGGTGGCAACAATCGCGGTGGCCAAAGACTTCCTGCCCGCCAACACCGGTTGCCAAAATCCCGATCCCGCCCTTGGCCTGACCCCGTTGCGCCAGCCGACCACGCAGCGCACCACCGCCGTGCTCAGCAACTCCTTTGGCTTTGGCGGCAACAACGGCTGCCTGGTGATTACCAAACCGGACCGTTTTTCTCCGCCCACACCCAGACGAGACAAGGCCGGACTGGCCATTCACGGCTATTCCTGCCTCACCGGCGCCGGAAATACCGCAGCCACCATGTCCCTGCTTGCCCAGGGTCTCCCTTTTGCCGGCACGGCAGACCTTGGCAGCATCTCGGCAAACCTGCCGCCCAACTTGGTGCGCCGCCTGAAACGGCTGCCGCGCATGACGCTGTCACTGGCGCTGAGCGCCCACCAGGATTCCGGATTCGAAGCAAAGCCCGCCGCCGTGTTCATGGGAACCGGTTGGGGTGCACTCTCGGAAACCCATGATTTCCTGACCCGCCTCGCCGATTCCGGCGAACAGTTTCCCAGCCCCACCGACTTTGTCGGCTCGGTGCATAACGGGCCTGCCGGGCAGACAGCTATCTTGTTCGGAGCAACCGGGACCAATATCACCACCAGCGGCGGAGATTACTCCTTTGAACAGGCGCTGTTTGCCGCAAACCTCATGATGGAAGAGGGGCAAGAAAACGCCCTCGTCCTTGGCGCGGATGAGGGGCACCAGGTCCTCTCCCCCTTGCTCGATCCTTCCATTGCCCCGGGAACCCTTTTGGCCGATGGCGGCGGCGCCTTTTGCCTGAGCAGGCAGAAAGAGGGGGCGCACTGCCTGGTTCGTCTTCCTTTTTATCAGAGCAGCGCCACAGAGGGCTGTGTCGATTCGCTGATCGCCGCCCTGGGTGGAGTTCAGGCCCTGCAAGGCAAATATGCGATCCTGCTGGCGGGAATCCCGGCAGCGGCACGGGAAGAAGGCGAAGAACAACTGGCTCGATTCATAGCACAAGCCGGACTGCAGGCCCCGGTAATCCGCTACCGCGAATTTACCGGTGAATTTGCCTCGGCCGCGGCCGTGGCCGCGGTCATGGCCGTTTCCTTTCTCACCTCGGGGAAGGTGCCCGGACCGTTCGTCTCCGGGGATGATCTTGCGCTGGAAGGCAACAAAAATGCCATTCTCGTGCTTGGTCTGGGACGATATCTTTCCGCCATGGAATTCTCCCGCCCATGAGGATCCTGCTCATCTCGCCCAACACCCTCACCGTCCCCTATCCGGTCTATCCCATCGGCCTGGACTATGTGGCGGGGTGCGTTTCCGCGGAGCATCGGGTCAGGATCGCGGACATGAATGTTCTCTCCCTGGAGGCTCTGGAAGAGCTTCTGCACGACTTCTCTCCGGAAATTATCGGCTTATCCTGTCGCAATATCGACAACACCGAGGCTGGCGATCCCCTCTTTTTTATCAGTGCATACAGCAAACTTGTTGCCTGGCTGCGCGAGCGCTCCAAGGCGGTGCTCGTTTGCGGCGGCAGCGGCTTCACCATTATGTCGGATCATATTCTTGCTGCCCTTGGCGTGGATTTCGGGATCATCGGCGAGGGGGAGAGATTCGGCCTGCTGGTCGATGCTCTGCACCAGGACCTTGACCCGACGCAGATTCCCGGCGTGATCTCCCCTTTTTCCTCTCTCGAGATGCCCGAACCCTGGCCCGGGAAACAGGTGCGCGCCTTCCGGCCCCAAGCCTCCCATGTAGACTTTTACCTCAAAAAAGGGGGCATGCTGAATCTGCAGACCAAACGGGGTTGCTCATTCAACTGCATCTATTGCCCGTATCCCCATATCGAGGGCAAAAAGCACCGATTGGTCCACCCTGCTGAGGTTGCCAGGACCGCTCTCGATCTGCAGGAGACCGGAGCAAAATATCTTTTCATCACCGACTCTGCCTTTAATTCGGATGTGGCCCACAGCCTGGCCGTGGCCAAGGCATTTAAAGCCGCCGGTGTTTCCATCCCGTGGGGCGGTTTTTTTGCCCCGCTCCGGCTACCGGTCGATTATTTTTCCACCATGGCCGACGCCGGTTGCAAGCATGTGGAATTCGGCACCGAATCGCTTTCTTCTTCCATGCTTGCCACCTATCGGAAGCCATTCGGGGTCGACGAGGTCTTTGCCGCCCACCAACAAGCCCTTGATGCCGGACTGCATGTGGCCCATTACTTCCTTCTGGGCGGCCCGGGCGAATCCCCCACCACGGTCTCGGAATCACTTGATCACATCGAAAGACTCAACAAGACGGTGCTCTTCTTTTTCATCGGGATTCGGATCTATCCCCATACCGCCCTCTATGACCTTGCCCTTGAGGAAGGAAAGATAACCCCGCAAACAGACCTGCTGCGGCCTCTCTTTTACCAGGCCGAGGCAATCGACCGCGACACCATTGCCGCGCAGGTTACGGCACGGGCAGGCAAACGAAACAACTGGCTCATCGGCTCCGGTGGCGCAAGAAGCGCGGCCACGGTCAAGAAGATGTATTCCCGGGGGCATAGCGGACCGCTCTGGGAATTTCTTGCCCTATAAACTCTCCGCGCAGCAGTGCCTCTCTTGCGTATTTGTACCCCCGATGGTATAGGCTATTTTGTTTGCATGAAAAAGAGGAATTGTGGGTCCGGCAGTAGGCATGCCCGCGTTGATTTTCACACAGAACTTGCTACGACAACTTAAGCAATTTGTTTGTCGAAATCGAAGCGATACAAATGCAAGAAAACGAAATAGCCGCCCGAGTGATAACGGATGCTCAATCGCCCTGGTTTTCCGGCCACTTTCCCGACAATCCTATCCTGCCTGGAATTGCCCAGTTAAAAATGGTGGCCGATCTTATTGCCGCCTCCAGGGACGATGGCATGCACCTGACCGGTTTGAGCCGGATCAAGTTCAGAAAGATCGTGAAACCCGGGGAAATACTTGACATTCACGCCACATTCGTCCAAATAAAAAAGCAATATGTGTTCCGGATAACCAGCGGCAATGACGAGGTTTGTTCCGGGGTGATACTTTTTGCCAAGAAAAATAAAATATAGAGACTTCCATGGACAACGACGGTACCCAGACCATCACTCGAATCGCTGAAATCATCATCAATGCCTTGCAACTGGAAGATGTTACTCCCCAGACCTTTGATCCGGACCTGGACCTGGTGGACGAAGTGGGCATTGACTCCATGGATCTGGCGACCATTGCTCTGGTTCTCCGTGACGAATACGGCATCCGGATCGATGAAGACGATTATCCCAAGCTGACCACCGTCCGCATCATCGCCGAGTACATCAACACCAAATTAACCAGTGGCGAATAAGTGATCGTACCGGCCAGGGAGTATAAATTCTCCGAGATCATAGCGGACCCGGGTATCCGGAAAAGATGGGACAAGGTGCGCCGGTACTTCTTTCTCCGTGAATCCACCTATGACATGAGCAACCGGTGCAATATCCGTTGCGAAGGTTGCTATTACTTTGCCGGCGAAAAACAGTTCGCCGAGGAAAACAGGGATCCGGCAGCCTGGCTCCAGCTTCTTGAGGCTGAAAAAGCGCGGGGCATCACCTTTGTCGTGCTCGCCGGGGCCGAACCGTCACTGGTCCCGGAGCTGTGTGAGGTCTGTTATGGAGTGATCCCCCTGGGAGCCATTGCCAGCAACGGATTGAACAGCCTCCCGCAGGAGATAGATTATCGGGTCCATATCTCGGTCTGGGGCAATGACCGGACCAGTCTTGCCATCAGAAAGGCCCCGGACATGCTTGTCCGGCAGATGGCAAACTATCAAAACGACCCCAGAGCCGTCTGGGTATATACTTTTACCCCGGTCAACATCGACGAAGCCAGGGAGGTTACGCAACTCCTTGCCAAAGGCGGCCTGAAAATCACCTTCAACATGTTTTCCGCCCCTGTCGGCTACAAAGGGCCGCTCCGCCATACTGCGGAAACCCTTGCGCAAACGGCGCAGGTTATGACCGAGCTGCTTGCCGAGTTTCCGGAAACCGTCCTTTTTTCGCCATACAATATCCTTGCCCACACCCGGCCTCAGGGGTTGCACGAACTTTTTTCCTGCTCCTATCCCCGGATGAACAAAGCAACGGATATCGGCCTTGGCAGAACATTTCGCCAATACCGCACCAACCTGCAGTGGGATCGCGAGGCGGCCTGCTGCGTGCCGGATACCGATTGTGACGACTGCCGTCATTATGCCGCGGGCAGTGCCGTGGTCACGGCCAGGATGTACCGTCATGCCACGGACCCGGTGACCTTCTCCGCCTGGCTTGACTATGTTGACACCTACCTGGCTGTCTGGGTTAAAGGGTATGAAAAAGGACCCAACCTCTGCGATGCGCCGGTTCTTCCCCCTCCAAACAATGAGTAGCATCCGGTATACATCATGAAAACCGTCAGCTCACTGCTCGATGATCACTGGTATGAGCGTTATAAAACCATTTCAAAGCTTAATATCCGCAGTTCCATCTATGACGTGACAGACCGCTGCAACCTGCGTTGCAAGGGGTGCTTCTTTTTTTCCTCGGGCGAGCATGAGGCTGCCTCGGAAGAAAAAGATGTCGGCAAATGGCACGCTTTTGTGGAAAAAGAAATGGACCGCGGGGTGAATCTGGCCATTCTCATCGGCGGTGAGCCCACCCTCTGCCTGGACCGGATTGAAGCCTTTTATAAGCGGCTGCCCACCTTCTGCGCCACCAATGGGCTGATCAAGGTGCCCCGGGACAGATTCCCCGACATGATGGTCGGCATTTCCCTGTGGGGCGATGCCGAGGATGAAACAACCCTGCGCGGCAAGGACACCTTCAAAATCTCCAGTGCCAACTACGCCGGGGATCCCCACGCCTATTACCTCTACACCATCACCCCCAAACAGCTTGGCAAGACCGAGAAGATCATCAAGAAAATCGAAGGGGTCGGGCTGAAGGTGCACATGCAGCTTTTGTCCAATGACGAGGCGGTGGATGGCTTCTCCTGGACCCCGGACGAACTTGTCACGGTGCGGGCGGAGATGGATGCGATGCTGGATGCCTACCCCCATACCGTAATTTCCTCCAAATATTACCACGAGATCATCACCACCGGAAAAATGCTGGGCAGACCGTTCGGCTGGATGGAATGCCCCTCGGTTACAGATACCATCGACAAACGGGATCCCCGCCCCAAGCGGCTGACCAATTTCATCCGCTGGGCCTCGGACCTTAAGACCGTTCACCGCTGCTGCACCTCGGAAACCCGTGACTGCGCCACCTGCAAGGATGGCGCTGCCCACATGAGCTGGGTTATGGTCAACAAGCGGGCGCACATGCGGAGTGCCGAGGAGCTGCAGAACTGGATCGAGGTGTACGAGATGTTTGCCAAACTCTATCAGTTTATTCCCTGGTAATCAGGATCCTCAAGGCTCGGCTGATGGGCTTAGGAGCCGTTGCCAAAGAACCTGTGCAATTCCGCCCATTCCTTTACGGCTCCTTATGCCGTTTTGAGTACGCAAAATGACTAGGTTATCTTGCAGCAACGGCTTAAAAGACGCAGTCATTGTCGGCTACGATGCCATCTCTCCCCTGGGACATGACCTTGAAAGCCAATGGCAACAAGCCCTTGCCGGAAAAAGCGGCATCGGCCCGCTGACCCGTTTTCCCCTCAGCGATGATTTTCCGGTCAGGATTGCCGGCCAGGTTCCCTCCATCGACGATGCCGACTACCCCTTTCTTTCCGCCAGGCACCAAGCGGCCTGGAGTTCTCCCGTATTCAAGTACTCCCAGCTCACTGTCGCCAGGGCGCTGAAGCGAAGCCGGATTGCAATCACCCCGGACCTTGCCTCCCGGGTGGCCGTGACTTACAGCTCCGCCATCGGCGGTCTGGATGCGGTGCTGACCGCCGACAGAAGGATGCGGAGCGAAAACAAACTGCCCCATCCCTACGCCAACCCCAATGCCTGCATCAACATGATCGGCGGCAAGATCGCCATCCAGACCGGGGCCAGGGGGCCGATCACCTCCACCATCTCCGCCTGCGCCACGGGGCTGACTTCGATGATCGTCGGCGCCATGTTTCTGGCGCAAAACAGGGCCGATGTCGCCATCTGCGGGGCGGTTGATTTTGCTTTGGTCGAACCGATCGTGGCCGGTTTTTATACCATGAACGGCGTCTACATCCCCAAGGAAGAGCGGGAAAATGATTCTCCGGCCGCAGCCAGCCGGCCATTTTCCGCCAACCGGCGGGGCTTTGTCCTCTCCGAGGGCGCGGGGGCGGTGATCCTTGCCACCCGGGAATTCGCCGAGGCGCACGGCCTGCCGTATCATTATGAACTTGCCGGTTGGGGCATGACCTCGGATGCCCACCACTTTGTCGCCCCGTATCTGGAAACGGTCAGGCAGTGCATGCTCGACGCGATACGCGATGCCGCCATCGCCCCCCAGGATATCGATGTGGTCAACGCCCATGCCGCCTCCACCAAAGTCGGCGACCAGGTGGAATGCGATGCCTTGCAAGCAGTTTTTCACCATGAGCTGCCGCCGGTCTGCGCCAACAAATCATTGATCGGACACGCCATGGGCGCCTCCAGCGTTATCGAGTCCATCTTTGCCCTCCAGGGGATGCGGGATGGTGTTGTGCCGCCCACCATCAATTATACTGCTGACCCCCAGATCGAAATTGACTGCGTGGCCGAGGGAAAACGACCGATAAACCAGGAGTTTGTTTTGAAAAACGCCTTTGGTTTCGGGGGCTGCAATAGTTGTGCGGTGTTCAAGAGAAGCAGTTAAAAAAAACAGAGGCTGATCCGCCGAAGTTCAATTACCAAAGCGGTCGCATTCTTTGCCTCCCCTTTTAACAAAGGGGGATTGCGGGGGATTTTATAGCTGAGTTGAGCAGCTTGCCTGCTCAAACGAAACGTATACCCGAAGGGTGAAAAACGACCAAAACGCAACCACCGGCTGCAAATCCCCCCTCGCCCCCCTTTGTTAAAGGGGGGATAAAAAGTACTACGTTCATACACAACACCCTGAAACACGACCGGCGCAGAGGTCAAACCTTTACGAGTCCCCCGGCCAAGCCGGGGGGTACCTTAAAGAGATTATGAAAGCACCGCTGAACAGAAAGGTATTTGTCGTCGGCTATGGTGCGGCAACCTCCCTTGGCAATACCTTTGCCTCCACCTGGGAGGCTGCCCTGGCCGGTCGGGCCGGTTTTCGCCGGATCAGCCGCTGTGAGGTCGCCACCCGCAGCAATGTGGTAGGAGAGATCCCGGACTGGGACCCGTCCAGGCTGGAGTATGTGAACCGGAAAGAGGCCTCTCTCTGGGATGCCGGTTTTATCTTTCTCACCATGGAGGTGTGCCGGGAGGCCCTGGCCAATGCCGGGCTTGCCATCGACCAGGAGACCGGCCCCAGGACCGGCTGCCTGATCGGTTCGGCCCTCAACGGCACGGATGCCTACCGGATTGCCATGGACAACTATGTCAACAAGGGCCCCCTGAAGGTGAGCCCCTATCTGCTGCCCAATCTCTGTGCCAATCTCCCGGCAGGCAAGGCCGGAATGCTCCTCGGCTTCACCGGGCCGGTCTTCTCGCCCCAGGGCGCCTGTGCCTCCGGCAATCACGCCATTGCCCTCGGATCCAGAATGATCCGGGACGGCGACTGCGACTTTGTTCTTGCCGGAGGCGTGGAAACCTGCCTGGTCCCGGAAATCATCCAGGGCTTTGCCAACATGCTGGCCACCATCAAGGTCGGGCCCAAGGACCGCGCCTTTGTTGACCCCACCCAGGCGTCACGGCCGTTCAGTATTGACCGCAAGGGCTTTGTGCTCTCCGAAGGCGGAGGGGTGGTGGTGCTGGCGGCCGAAGAGGCTGTCCGTGCCCTCGGCCTGACCGCCAGGGCCGAGGTGGCCGGGATCGGCTGGAACTCGGATGCCCATCACTTTACCCGGCCCAACCAGGAGACCATTGTCCAAGCTATCCATGGGGCCATTGCGGATGCGGAAATTACCCCCCGGGATATCGGGGCGATCAACGCCCACGGCACCTCAACCCCCACCGGTGACAGCACCGAGGTGGAGTGCCTCAGGGCGGTTTTTGGCCGTAACCTGCCCGGCATACCCGTGTCGGCAAACAAATCCCAGGTCGGCCACAGCCTGGGCGCCTCGGCGGCCATCGAGGCGGCCCTGGCCATCGAGGCCATGGGCAAGGGCATCGTCCTGCCCACAGTCAACCATATCCCGGACCCCGCGTTCAACGACCTGGATGTGGTCCCCAATCACGCCCGCAACCACCCGCATGAATTCGTGCTTTCCAATTCCTTCGGTTTTGGCGGCACCAACTGCTGTATCGTCTTTCGAGGAATGTGATGCGACCCAAACCATTTATCCCGGAATTCCTGGACACGCCCTCCCTGGTCAGGGACACCAACAGCGGCAAAATCTGGCATCGCTGCGAACAGCGCACCCTCTATGCGGACACGGATCGTTCCCAGGTCGTCTACCATGCGAACTACCTGAGATATTTCGAGTTCGGCCGAGCCTCGCTCATGCGGGAGGCCTCATACCCCTATAAAAAAGTTGAAGAAAGCGGCTACCTCTATCCCATTATCAAAACAGAGCTCAACTATTACTCGCCTCTTTTCTACGATGACCTGATGTACATCCATACCCGTCCGGCCACCATCGAGCTGGTCAAGCTGCAATTTGATTACCTGATCATCAGGGCCGAAACCGGTGAAATAGCCTGCACCGGTTTCACCAAACATTGCGCCGTGAACAGCAAGGGCATCCCGGTTGAGATCGATGTCAAGACCATTCGGCTCTGGCAGGAATTTCCCGGTTTATGACCAGCGACCTGACTACCGTTGCCATCCCTGTCCAACCCTGGTTTGCCGATCATTGCTTTAACGGCAGAATCGTGCTGCCGGCGGTGGAAACCATGCTCCTGCTGGCCACGGAGGTTGCCGCGATCCATCCGGAGATCAACCTCCGGGTCATGGACCATGTCCGTTTTGCCAGATTTCTGGAAATTCCGGCGCAAAGCAACACGGTGGAGGTTTTGTTTGAATGCCGGCAGAATAAAGACGGCTCGGTCCACGCCAAACTGCTCAGCCGGAGGCAGTCCAAGGCCATGGCTAGGCTGCAGGAACACGGCGAGATCCTCTTTTCCCCTGCCCCGGCAAACCATCATTGCATCGCAAATCTTCCCCCTGCCCCCCTGGCCGCATCTGAAACAAAGGTTCCGGCCGAACAGGTGTACCGGGAACTGGTGCCCTTTGGGCCAAGCTATCATACCCTGCAGGAGACCTTGCATCTCTCCGGCCAGGTCGCCTGGGGCAGACTGAAGGCACCTGTTTTTCAGCACGCACCTGACAGGGCCCGCGACAGCCTCGGCTCACCCTTTCCCCTGGACGGCGCCTTCCATGCCGCCTGTGTCCTGGGCCAACGCTTCACCGACTTTGTCCCCTTTCCCGTGGGCTTTGACCGGCGGATCATCAGCCGCCCCACCCAACCCGGGGGCAGCTATCGCACCAGGGTGCAACTGCTCTCCCGGAGCCGCGATGAGCTGCTCTTTGACCTGCGGATTTTTGACGACCAGGGGAATATTTTTGAGAGCGTCACCGGAATACGGATGCGCGATGTGAGCGGGGGGAAGATCAAGCCGCCGGAGTGGCTGCGGGACGGGCGGATAAAATGAGGATTTGTAAACGTAGTACTTTTTATTCCCCCCTTTAACAAAGGGGGGCGAGGGGGGATTTTCGGACGGGGATGCGATGTGGTCGTTCTTAAATCCCCCTTTGTCAAAGGGGGAGGCAAAAGAATGCCCAAATTATCTTTCCGCCCAGGCCAGCAGTTTCTCCATGGAGACCCTGGTGAGCCAGCGGAAAAAGATCAGGGAATAGACGGCGCCGCACAGATACATGCCGAGCAGAAAAACCAGATGCGACAGGCCATAGGTCAGGGGGCCGCCCACGACAACAACCAAGGGCTCATGCAGATGGATGGCCAGAAAGCCGAGGGCGGCAACCGCGGGCCAGCCGATGATATAGCTGACCATAATAGCCAGGAGGCCGAGAATGATCCTGAGGCTCGGCTTTTCCTTGAAGGCGGACAGATCGGCCTGCTCCGCCATGGCGGAACGAACAAAAGCGGTGGCCGCAATTTTCTGGATACTCTTTCTGATCACCTGGCTTGTCTCGCGGGGGGAAAAAGGGGAAAGTCCGCTGCAGAACTTATGCTTCTCATAAGTAAACGATTACCGGTTTTCTTATCAATATAAAACAGCGGCACAGCAACATGAACCAAACTGACCCCTGGAAATTTTTTGAGGCAATTTACTGCATTTCCGTTGATAATCGCATCGACCGGCGGGAAGAGGTGAAAAAGCAATTTGCGGCAGTGGGGCTGCTTGAGCGGGTGGAGTTTGTCTTGGTCGCCAGGCACCCTGAAAACAGGGAAAAAGGTATCTTTGAATCCCATATGCTCTGCCTGAATAAGGGACTTGCGACCGGAGCGCACCATATCATGATCTTTGAAGACGATGTCTTCTTTCGTGACTTTGACCCCCGCACTCTTGCCGAGGCCTGCCTGCACCTGTGCCGCCTTGGGAGTTGGCAAGGTCTGTTTCTCGGCGCCATCACCAGCGGCAGTCGCAAAACCGGGGTCAAATCCCTGGTCAGCATCAAATACCGCTGTCTGTCCCATGCCTATGCCCTCAATGCCTCCTGTGCCCGCCGTATTGTCCGGGAGGAATGGGGTGGCATCCCCTATGACGGGCTGCTGCGGAGAAATAATGGAGATTTTTTTGCCACCTACCCCATGTGTGCCTTTCAGGGCCGTTCCGAAAGTGACAATCAAACCCTGGTCATTGACAGAGTGCGCCGGGCGCTGGGAGGACTCTCGTTTATCCAGAAAATGAACGAGATGTATCAGAACCACAAACCTTTTTTTCTTGCCGTACACCTGGCAGTTTTTCTTGCGCTTGGTCTGCTGGCCTGGATGTTCTGGTAAAAAAATGGTAACTGTCCAGCAGCACCGCATCTGCGTTGTTATACCCAGAGGGCATAAGTTTCGTTTGAGCAGGCAAGCTGCTCAACTCAGCTTTATCAGCCGGCCCAGATGCACCAGCACCCTTCGCAGGCTTCTGCCTGACAGCCACGGCACTGCTGAACAGTTACGGTGTACAGGTTTTTTGACCATTCTCGGCATTGAAATGGATACTTAACAACCACCGTCTAAAGACGGTGGGTTAAAATAAATGACTGAAAGTCAGGATACGGGTCAGATAGACCCGTCATGACTCCGTTTTAAAATCATCGTCTTTTTTGGGTTCAAAATGATG
>Ga0074195_1001679_pt1 | contig 29118 bp, 26 predicted proteins | sample EPASupsiteHSE623_FD_64525 | JGI IMG/M metagenome (GOLD analysis project Ga0074195, IMG submission 64525) | Bioremediated contaminated groundwater from EPA Superfund site, New Mexico - Sample HSE6-23 | ecosystem: Environmental > Aquatic > Deep subsurface > Groundwater > Contaminated ... | reverse complement strand
GGCTTCGGAGCCGGTCATCCCCGTATGCGATCGCCACATCTTCGAACAGGTCCCAGTCGTGCATGATGTCGGCCCGGTAGCAGGGCACCTGTACCTTCACCGTATCGGCACCCGCCGGTTCGGCACCAAAGCGCATCTTCCGGAGGAGTTCTGCCATCGACACTGCGGTCAGTTCGATGCCGAGCAATCGGGAGCACTCCTGCACGCTGACCATCCGCTCAACGGGAGCGAGCGTCGGAGTCTGCACGCCACCGATTTCGACACTTTCGATCGTTGCGCCGGCTTCGGCCATAGCGGTACAGATGATGTTGACCGCAACGCTGACCGCCCGCTTGTCGGTGCCGGTCGTGTCGAGGAGGATGTTCTTCGTATCGATGGTCACGCGTGTCCGCTCGCCATTGATGATGGGGGGAAACGAGAGGACATGATCGTCATCGTCAACGATCAGCGGGTAGAGCGGGAAGTCTTTGACAATCTTTGCGTAGTCCCGGCCTTTCGGGTGCTTCTCAAGGATCTCGGTCATCGTCATCTTCTCGGTGAAGTCGAGCGGGATGAACCCCCGGCTCGGCCGGGAGGCGATGTAGTGGAACGGCGGCCTGACGGTGTCCATATCATGGATGCCGATCGCAACCTTGCTCCTGCCCCTGCCGACTGCCCAGTGGAGGGACTCCTGCAGGGACATGATGCTCTGGATCGATTCGTCATCGAATGAGACTCCCCGGATGACTGCGGCTCCGAGCACGGGACGGATGGTTGCAAGGGCGGGATCGACGGTGAATTTTATACCCGAGGGTTTGACCGGGTAGGATGAGAGACCGGTCTCGATCCCGAGATAACCCCGCATGGCCCGGGCTACGCCTTCCGGTGAGAAGAGGTCGGGGCGATCCGGGAAGAACTCCACGTCCGCATGGTCCTCTTCGATCCGCTCCACGTCCGAGCCGATAAGGGCGACCTTGTCGAGAATCGTCTTTTTGTCGGTGCGGGTGAGCCGCTCAAGATACTTGTAGGGGAGCGTAATGACGGCCATGTTCAGATCCCTCCTTTCGTGGGGCGCAGCGAAGGAGTCTCGCGGAGGAACGCCACGTCGCTCTTGTGCAGGAGCCGGAGATCCTTGAGGCCGAGACGGAGCATTGCGATCCGGCTCACGCCAAGACCCCACGCAAGGACGGGATAGTTGATCCCGATTGGTGCGGTGACCTCCTCGCGGAAGACACCGGCGCCGCCCATCTCGATCCAGCCGATCCCGTCAACATATACTTCGGCATCGAGGCTCGGCTCGGTGTAGGGGTAGAACGAGGGCTTGAAGCGCACGCTCTCGAAACCCATGCGGTTGTAGAACTCGCGGAGGATCCCCAGCAGGTTCCCGAATGAGACGTTCTGGTCCATGACGATCCCTTCGAGCTGCTCGAACTCGGCAAGATGGGTGGTATCGATCGTCTCGCGCCGGTAGACCCTCCCGACACAGAATGCCTTGACGGGCGGGTTCGGGTTGTTCGCAAGGTACTGGATCGAGACGCTGGTGGTATGGGTCCGGAGCACGCACTGCTCGGCCTTCTCTTCCTTCCAGACACCGCCCCAGCCGGTCGAAGAGGTTTCTCCGCCCGACTCGTGCATGGCCTTTACCTTCTCGTATCCGGGGGGGAGCGGGAGGGTTTCATTGAGGTAGAAGGTGTCCTGCATCTCGCGGGCCGGGTGGTCCTGCGGCTGGAAGAGGGCATCGAAGTTCCAGAAGGACTGCTGGACGATCCCGCCGTAGAGTTCCGTAAAACCCATCTCGAGCAAAATCTCGCGCATCTCGCCGATGATCCGCTGGTAGGGGTGGATCTTGCCGGGATACGCCTTCTTCGGGAGCTTGCTCACGTCATATTTGCGGAGGTTGAGGTTCTTCCATTCACCCGAGATGATCTGGTCGCGGGTAAGGGTGCCACTCTCCCCGCGGAGATCGAGACCCTGTTTCACGAGCGCAAGCCCGGCGGGAGTGATGGCAATTGTGTACCGGACGGTTTCGGATTCCTGCAGGATGCCGCGCTTGATGAGCTCTTTTGTCTTCGGATCTGCATCGGATGGATTTTTCAGGGCGGATTCATCCGCATCGGTCGAGGCTCCCGGCGTCTTTGCAACGGACATGCCTTCGACTTTCACCAGTCCCTTCTTCCGCAGCTGGCCAAACCCGATCTTAAACGCGTCGTGCTTCTGGAGATCGGCAAGGGTAGTTCCCGGCAGGATGAACCGGAGGAGCTGTGTCTCGGGAAGCCCGTTCTGTGCATAGGCCTTTCCCTCGTCAGTGTACACAAACTCCTTGGCCACGATCCGCTCGACCGTGACCAGCCCGTTATCCCCGGCAAGGTGCGCCCACTGCACCACTGCCTCGGGAGTCGCGTCCAGCAGGCCCGCGAGATGCGGGGCATCTGCCTTCTTCTCTTGTTCCAGTATCGCCAGCAGCCGTTTCTCGTTCTGCGTCAGTTCCGCCATCTCACACCTCAATCCTGTCCATAGCCGCGTCCATCTTCTCCTTGAAGTCGTGCAGGAACGAAACCACGCGTTCCGCCGTCTCTTTCTTGCACTGGCCGCAGGTAATCTCGCCCGCCGTGCATTTCCGCCGGATCTCTGCCAGTTCCGTATCGTCGGTTACCATATGGAAGAGATTGAGCAGGTAGAGCGAGCACTTGTCCGGCTCCCCGCCGAGTCGCTTCTGCTCTTCCAGAGTCACCCTCCCGCCCGTGATCCCGCTCATCACTTTCTTTCTCACGACCGCCTCGGTCTCGTAGAACGAGATGATGCTCTCCGGAATACTGCTCGACATCTTGCCGCCCGTGAGGCCCGGCATGAAGACGTGATAGGTGGATGAGGGCGTGAAGAACGCGTACCCGCCGTGCGCCCGTTCGATCTCCCGGACTTTCGAACTCACATCGTGGCACTGTGCATCTTTTATATCCACGTGGCCTTCGTATTTCTTTGCGTGCGGGAATGCCTTTTTCACCGCATCGAGCGCTGCCTCCGGCGCATTCTTGGACCGGACACTGATGTACCCGTCCCGTTCCTCGATTGTGAACATCCGCATCTTGTGGGCAACCCCGCGGGTGAGCCGGATGTGGGGGTCCTGATCAACGCCGACCGGCACCAGGGTCGGGGCCGGTTCCCGGTCGATCTGGGGATAGAGAATATCGGCCACCTGCGTAATCACGCTGTCCGCGTGGGCGATATCGGTCTCCGGGGAAAACCCGTAGATCGCCGATAGGTCAGAGAAGTTTACCTTCATTGCCGCTTCGAACGCGAGATCCTTGAGCCGTTCGTTCCTGCTCTGGAAGTACGTGGTGCCCTCGAACCCGAGCGCGTACAGGCAGGCAAGATACTCCTTGCCATATTCCCGGCATTTCTCCCAGGAGAGGTCCCGGACTGCGTGTGCTTCCCGGTCGGCGATGGTCACGTACCCGTTACCGCCCTGCTGGACATGCCAGACCACTTCCTTCATCACCATCAGGTGACCGAGATGCGGATGGCCGCTCGGCATGAACCCGGTGAGGATATGAAACGGTGTGCGGTTGCGGATCGCTTTTGCTATCGGAAGGTAATCACGGTGGCCGACAACAATGTTCCGCCGCATAAAGTAAGGAACAGTGGGGAGTTCAGACAGTACCGGGCCTATCGGGTCGATGCCGAAATCGGCAAAGGTTTTTTCGATATCGAGAGAGGGCGTGCTTGACCAGGGGTTATTCTGCGGTTCTGGCATGAAAGGTGCTCACAGTTTGATTCGTGCAAATTCCACGAATTGGATTCCGTTAGAATGTACAGCGCCAAACAACATCTTCTTTTTGACACTGTGCGCCATCCGGACCGAACGCGAGATCGTGCTCATCGGCATCGCAGCATCCTTCTCCACGGCATGTACCAGCAGGTCGGAGTGCACGTTCTTGCCGCAGTAGACCCGGAAGTGGTGGCCGAACTTGTAGCCGGTCCGGGGGGTGTAATCGTGCGACCGGAGTTCCGTATAGACAGCATCCTTCTCCGCAAGTTCGGAGTCGTTCTCGCGTGCCAGTTTAAAATACTCCGGCCTGCTGACCGGGAGATCTCCTTTCCGGAGTACAAGTATGCCTTTTCCCATGAGATAGAGCAGTTCAGCAGGCGAGAGCATCAGCCGTTCATCATCCAGGCGCTTGCCGAATCCCGCCGCTTCAAGATCGGACGGGGGATTGATCCGGACCATGGCTGATTTCCCGATGAGGACTGCTTCATGGTTCGTAAGCGGTGTCAGGGGAGAGCACGCATCTGCCAGCACTTGCAGCTTGATCTCGTAGTAGGTGAGCTCTTCTTCGTCATCGACTACCGCAAGCACGTACTGCTTGCGCATATTGCGGGACGCGACTACCTCTTCGATCAGCTTGGTAAACCGGATGGGGTCGCGTTCCGAGAGCACGCGGACCAAGTAGAGCGATTCTCCGGTACCGGGTTTCTCCCCGCGTCGGAATACCCGGAAGTCGTGCGGACCGGTCTGGACCACGTACCCCCGCTCGCGGAGGTCGCGATACACGAGGAAACTCCGCAGGAAATTGCGTTCGCTGGAGAATTCAGAGAACAGGGTATCGAACGTATAATTGTCGAGTGCGATCTTCTGGCGATGGAGAAGATAGAGAGCCTCCTGGGGTGCCAGTTTTACGCCATCCTTTTCCAGGCGCCCGTACCCGCTCTGCTCATAGAGGACACGCCCGTCCTTTCCCACCCGCACCGTGGTGCCGTCAAATGTCGCCTTCACTGCCGGATATATTGTCTGTACAGGATAATAAGGCACCCCGAACCCGGTCGAGCTTCCTGCGCGATCAGGAAAACCCTGAGCGAAATCCTTATGAATTACATTCATTCGTTTCAATGGCTATAAAAAGGGTAAAACTCAATGTGTATAGTCAGATCGTATCTCATAAGTATGCTTATTTGCACGTCCCCGCGGGTGAATTCATTCCGGGAAATTATGGGTAATACTATAAGATTGATCGATCACCCCACACCGGAATCATTTAACAGCCATTAAAACGCGGCGGAAAAATGAAGGTGCATGATACCAATGACCCTGGATGCCGACGTAAGAGCACGATCAACCTTGCAGGTTTTCTTGCACGGTCTTCCGTGAACGGACCCGGCATCCGGTCCGTCGTCTGGGTGCAGGGCTGTCCCCTCCATTGCGAGGGCTGTTTCAACCCGCAGTTTTTACCATTCTCCACAGCAGAGCAGGTCACGCCTTCCAGCCTCGCGGACAGGATTTGTGCCCAGGAACCCATAGACGGGGTCACGTTCTCGGGCGGTGAGCCGTTTGCCCAGGCAGATGCCCTGGGAGAACTCGGCGAACAGTTGCGGGAACGCGGTCATTCCATTGTCACCTTCACGGGATTTTCCCCCGATCGCGTGCTCGCATCCACCCGTCCCGCATGGCGACGCCTGCTCGCGGCAACCGATCTCCTGATTGCCGGCCCCTATATCGCATCCCTGCACTGCGATACACCGTGGATCGGTTCATCGAACCAGCGGATCATCCCGCTTACGGATACCATAGCCCTGCCCGAAACCCTCTCATCCGTACCGGACGTTCCCGGACATCTTGCCGAGTTTACGATTCACACCGATGGCTCGCTCACCGCCACCGGCTTTCCCGATACCCGTTTTGTCAAAACGCTCGCACACCGGTGCACGGAGGTGTGAACGGACCATGTCGCACTTCAGCCGCATCCGCACGCAGTTCCGGCACCGGGAGGCCCTGATCCAGTGCCTCGAAGATCTTGGCCACACGGTCGAGACCGGTACCACGATCAAGGGATATCACGGGCAGCACACCGTGGATATCGCCGCGAAGCAATCCGGGGGCTATGGCGTAGGCTTTGTGAAGAATACCGATGGCTCGTACGATATGGTAGCCGACTGGTGGGGCGTATCCGGTACCGGCCAGAAGAAAATTGCGGAAGACCTGAAGCGACAGGCAGAGACGATCCAGAAGGAGTACGCGAGGAAGATGGTGCTTGAGCAGACGGCAAAAGACGGGTTTGAGGTAGTGTCGCAGACGGAGGAAGCGGACGGGACGGTGCGGATTGTCGTGCGGAGGTGGACATAAACCATGCAGCACAAGGAACCGGACTTCGCCCGGAAACTGAATGTCTCCCTGCGGGCCCGGGTCACCCTGATTGTCGTGATGACACCGGAAGAAGAGCGGGTGGTTGCGCAGGTTAAGGAAGTCTGCGAGAAGTGGGAACCGTCCCGCCAGTGCATTGCCTGGGACAGCGTGGACGGGTTCTCCGTTGTCTGCGGCAACACGGGTTTTCTCGCGCAGTCCCGCGACCCTCTCACGGCGCTCGACGATATGGTCAAGACCGACGAGAATGCGGTGATCCTGCTCAAGGATTTCCACGAGTACTGGAACAACCCGCAGGTAAAGCGCAAGATCCGCAACTTTTCCCAGAAGTTCAAGTACAGCCGGCGGACGATGGTAATAGTCACCCCCGTCCAGCGCGTGCCCGAAGAGATCCGGGACGAAGCCGTTCTCATCCACTTCCCGCCCCCGGGGGCGTCTGAACTCTCCAGGGAACTCGACACCCTCCTTGCAACGAGCGGGATCGCCAGTTCGCTCTCCGAAGCCGGCAGTGAGAAACTGATCCAGGCTGCGCTCGGCATGACGCTCAACCAGGCCCGGCGCTCGTTCTCCCGGGCGATTGTGACACATGGCACACTCGACGACCGGGATATCGATGCGATTATCGCCGACAAGAAAGACGTCCTGAGCCAGTCGGATGCACTGGAGTTTTACAGCCTGACGGAAAATCCCGATAATGTCGGGGGTCTTGCCCAGCTCAAGGACTGGCTCCGGCTCCGGGAGCGGGCATTCACGCAGGAAGCCCGGGACTATGGCCTTCCGGCACCGAAGGGTATCGCGCTCATCGGGATACCGGGAACGGGAAAAAGCCTGACGGCAAAGATGATCGCCGATCTCTGGCACCTGCCCCTGCTCCGGCTCGATGTGGGCGCCCTGTTCGGAAGCCTGGTCGGGGAGTCCGAGGAGCGGACACGCCGGGCCCTCTCGCTTGCCGAGACGATTGCGCCGTGCATCCTCTGGATAGACGAGATCGAGAAGGCATTTGCCTTCGGGAGCGGCGATGCCGGCACCAGCCAGCGGGTCTTTGCCCACCTGCTCACATGGATGCAGGACAAGACCGCTCCCTGTTTTGTTGTGGCAACGGCAAACAACATCGCCGCTCTTCCGCCCGAACTCCTGCGCAAGGGGCGGTTCGACGAGATCTTCTTCCTCGATCTCCCCAATACCGAAGAGCGCCGCGAGATATTCTCCGTGCACCTCAAGAAGCGCAAGTGCCTGCCGGCCGAGTTTTCCTTAGATGCACTTGCAAAGGAGAGCGAAGGCTACGTGGGAGCCGAGATCGAGCAGACGGTGATCGATGCGATGTACCTTGCATTCAATGAGAATATGCGCCGGGTCACCACCGAAGATATCCTCGGCTGCATGAAAACGCAGGTGCCGCTTGCCATCTCCCAGCGCGAGACGGTTGCGGCACTGCGGGCCTGGCTCGCGGAAGGCCGGGCGATCTCCGCATCGCGGGCAGCACCCGCCCCCCTTCATGCATGTCGCACGATCGCACTCGAAACTTTTGACAGCATCCCCACGTGAGCGGCATGAAGTATCCCGTTTCTGCACCCCTCATAGGCCCCTGGCTGTACCGGCGTTCGGTTAAGGAACTCGCGGAACGGGCACGACAGGGAGATGAGGCAGCAGTGGGGAGCCTTGCGGGTATTTTTTACACAGCCCGCGACAAAGGAGTGCGTACCATTGCCCGGACTGCATTGTGCTCGCTTGTTTCCCAACCAGCAATCGATACGTTCTGTGCAGAAGCACTGGAACGCAACGATGCGGTTTTGAACAGCATCGCTATCGATAGTATTTACCAACCCTCCGATCCTGAAACGCAGGCGCTCTTCCTTTTCGTCACCGGCCAGCGGGAACGATATGCACAATGCGACCCTTTGCCGCATCACCCGCTGCTTGCTTCAGGTTATGCCGGGGCAACGAACCGGGTCAGGTTTCACACCCGCAATGCGGCAAAAATGAACGGGCAGTGCCCCGTGCTTGCAACCGCACTCATAGGAACCGGACAGAACGGGAATCCGGTCTCATGGTCTGAAGAGGAATGGGAGATCGTTATTCCCGGCCTGATCCAGGATCGGAAGTGGAAGGAACTCTGGCGGTTGGTTGTTCAAGCACCGCCATCTCCGGCGATCACTGCATTGTCTGCTATGAAAGAAGCCGGGTGGCAGCCCGCCGGTGATGACCAGGTACTCTGGGAAGAGATTGTCCATGCCCTGCCCGATGCATGGAGCAGCCCGGAACCTTATGATGCACCATCCCCATCCACGTGGAGCCCGGACAGCCAGCCCCTTCGCCTTGCTTTTTCCGGGGATGGCACTCTGCTCGCAGCCACCTGTGCCGATGGAACCGTATATCTCTGGAATACAAAAACAGGGACACTAGTCTTCAGGCTGCCTGCCGGGCAGGGCACTATCGGCAGACTTGCCATTTCACCCGACAACACACGCCTGCTCTGCGCGGGAACCGACGGGACACTCCAGTGCCGGGATGCAGTAACAGGCACCCTGCTCTGGTCTGTCGCCACCGGGGAAAAAGCTCCGGTACAGTTTACCTGTTCGCGTGACGGGGTTACTGTAGTGATCCCGGGTACCGTTGGTCACATACGGATCGTGAATATGGCCGACGGTCATGTACAGGATATTACCGGGGGGCATGACGCAGGAGTAACCTGTTGTACACTCTCTGATGATGACAGGTTCTGTGCAGTGGGATATACTGACGGGGCTGTGGGAATCTGGGATCTGGAGCAGGCTAATTTCCTGAAAACGCTGGAAGGGCTGGGCAACCCGGTCAGTTCACTCTCTTTTGGAGAAAATAGTGATGAGTGCCTCGTAATCTATGAGCAGAACCATCCCGCACTATGGGAGATACCTTCCGGTGAACGTATAAGAACCTATACCGGCACTACCGGCCCGCTGCGTTGTTGTGCTATCACTCCTCACGATAATGCATTTGCAATTGCGGGCGACGGCCGGATTCTCAGGTTCTGGCAGGCAGGAAAAAACTCTCCCGTTGCAGAGATCCCTCTCTACAACCGCCCCCTTACCGCCTGCGCGGCATCTGATGACGGCAGGATACTGGTTGCCGGGTGCACGGAAGGCACACTCCGCATCTATACTATGAACGGAGGTGCAGTGCTCCATGAAAAAAAGGCGCACAAACAGGCAATAACGGCAATTGTCCTATCTTCATCGGCAGGGATGGTCGCAAGCGCCGGAGGAGACGGTGCGGTGAAACTCCGGGATACGGATTCAGGAGAACTTGTCCGCACGCTCCTCCATCCTGCCGGTGGAGTGACGGGGATTGTTGCCACTCCGGATGGATCGACAACCTGCGCAGGATACATGGATGGCAAGATCCGGGAGATTTCGTGCGAACCGGGAGTATTCAGCCGTACGCTCGATATGTACACGAGCACCATCCGGGCGATTGCCATAAATCCTGACGGAACCCTGCTTGCCTGTGCCGGAGGAGATTCCACGCTGCGGATATGGAATGGTGAAACCGGCGGGCTTGTTGCCAGCGGCGAGGGACTCCCCACAACCCAGCAGTGTCTCGTTTTTTCCCCCGATGGAACGATACTGGTCTCGGGGGGCTGGGACGGGAATGTGCGCCTCTGGAACATGCCCGACTGCCAGCTGGCAAAAACATTTACCGGCCACACCAGTACGATCACGGCCCTCGCCATCTCGCCGTATGGCACCATGCTGGCAACCGGCAGCAATGACCGGAGCCTCCGGCTCTGGACTCTGGATAATGGCGAATGTATTTCTATTCGGGAAGATTCCCGCAGCGAAGTGAGTGCACTGGCATTTTCTCCTGACGGGCAACTGCTCGCTTACGGAGGAGCAGATCCTGTTATCCACCTCTGCCTCCTGCCGGATGGCCGGCCCGCCTCCTCTATTCCCGCACTCCCGGGCACGATCACCGCACTTGCGTTTGCGGGAGACGGGCGGGTGCTGGTTGCCGGCTTTGATACGGGAACCGTAGCAGTTTATTCCTGCGCTGGGCGACACCTGCTGCGTGCTATCCCTGCCCATACCTCAACGGTAACGGGCATCGTGGTTCTTCCCGGTGGGGAATCTTTGCTGTCCGGCAGTCTTGACGGGCAGGTGCGGCGCTGGAACCTGCCCTGGACCCGACCCCTGGGCAAAACAACGCTTGACGATATCCCGCTTATCTCCCGGTATGAACGCACCTGCCCCCGACCGGAACCCCGGGCGCAATGGACATTTCTCCACCACCTGCTCGCGGCCCGGTTCTGCCATGATATCGAGCTCTGCACCACCGTCAATGACGAAAGCAGGTATGATATCCAGATAGTCGGGTGATTTTCAGATGCAGGAAAAAACTCCAGCGGGAAACGGCAGGCAGCGTCTTGGCGTGGATTTTGGCAATGGCATGACGGTCGTTGCCCTGCGGGATGAGACCGGCGCGATCCGGCTCCCCGATTTCGCCGGTTGGTCCTGTCCCTTCCCGATTGCCGGGCAGGAATACAGCGTTCCCCGGATTCCGTCACAAATCCGGTACAGCGATACCGGCATACGGTACATCGGGGCAGAGGCACAGCAGGAGGACATGGCACCTGCCGGTGTGGCACGATGGTTACGCCATTACATCCTTGAGAACAGCACCGTGCAGGTCCCGGGACCGAATGGGAAAATGACCGGGTACAGGAACGCCGGCGCTGATTTCCTCACCGCACTCCTCACCCATGCGCCCCGCACCACTACAGGCACCGGCGAAGTGGTCTTCTCTGTTCCGGTAAACGCACCCGGTACCTATTCCACATGGCTCCGTGCAGTGGCAACTGCCGCTGGGTTCAGTGTCCCGTTTCTCGTTGATGAAGCATGTGCAGCAGCACGGGGATATGGCCTGCCCCTTTTGCCCGGGTCACTCTTCCTCCTGATCGATTTCCACCCGGACGGGCTCGATATAGCTCTCGTCACCCCATGCGAATTCCCGTCCGATGCAGCGAGCCAGCATTCACGGGTGCTCGGGCAGGCGCACGATGGCATAAGCGGATCAGTGATCGACGCATGGATGGTGCAGGAAATCCTTGCCCGGAACCGGTTGCAGGAAACCGATCCCAAGGTATCCCGTCTGCTCCCCCTTATCCGGAACGAAGTGCAGCGGGTCCGGCCGGCGCTGGTGAAGGATTCAGAAGCAGAAGTCCGTATAACCGACCCGGTTTCAGGATTTTCTCTCGCAGCACAGATCAGCAGGGCAGACTTTTCCCGGATCCTTGAGGAGCGGGGACTGTTCGGAGCCCTCGACCGTGCAGTGGACCGAGCCCTCTGCGTGTCGGGCATTCACGGGCATGAGGAGGAACGGATCGCGGCTGTGCTGATGGTGGGGGAGTGCAGCGCGATTCCCTGCGTGCAGGATGTCGTTAGACAGCGGTGGGGAACTGACAGGGTGTTCTGCGATCATCCGACCGACGCAATCGCCCGGGGTGCTGCAATGGCGAGCCCGGAAATGCCTGAGCCCAACCGGATCCGTTCTGATTACGCCATTCGTCACTGGGACCCTGTTGCCCGGGAATACCGGTACCGGTTTATTGTCCGGAATGGCGCCCGCTATCCCAGTGCCGGGCAGGTAGCCAGGTTCATCATCAGCGGAGCCTATGACGGGCAGGCGTACCTGGGTATCCCGCTTTGCGAGATCCGGACCGCGAGAGATGACCCGCACAGCCACATCGAACTGGTCTCAAACAACAAAGGAGAACTGCATATCGCCGGCCCCGGCCCCGATGCAATGCCGGTCGAATGCCCGGAACTCGTGAACGTGCAGGAACCTACCCTTCTCTATGCATCCCCCCCGGCAAAAAAAGGCGAACCCCGTTTTGAACTCACGTTTTTTCTCGACCGCGAGGGATACCTGTGCCTCACCGCACGGGACCTGTTCACGGGCCTGATAGTAAAACGGGATGCACAGGTATTCAGGCTGGATTAAAAGAGGAATTAAAAATGACCATGCAGGAACTGGAAATTACGATTGACAACGAAGGCAGGATACTCGTTCACGTGACAGGAGTAAAAGGAGAAGACTGTCTCGCGCTGACAAAAAACCTGGAAAATGCAGTGGGCGATGTACAGGAGCGATCCTTCTCTTCAGACTACTATGAACAGCCGGTCACCGTTTCCCAGTCGCAGAAAAATGGGCTGCGGTAAAAAATTTTATCAGAATATTTTTATCGGGAAAGTCGTCCCGGTCAGGCAATCAGCAGAAATTCTCGGTTACGTAAATCTTGTCATCAGATGAGAATGCAACACCAATTCCTTCAAACTCGTACCGCGAAGTGAGGATATTGTTGCGGTGACCGGAGCTTTCCATCCACCCGGTGACCGCCTGCATGGCAATCTCATCTGCCGTACTCCAGTTATATGCAGTAATTACCCCCGAAGCATTGGAATAGTACGAGGCGTACCGTGTTCCCCGGTAGAGGTTTTCAGAGATCCCGTTATACGAACCACCTTTGACAACCCTGATACAGGGATAACCCGCAGCAACGCCCCGGTCCCTTGCCAGCAGACCGTCAGGATTCATATGCTCGAAGAAGTTCCGGGTAACCATGTCCCAGCTGTGCCCCCGCGCAATATCTGCAAGGAACGGATCGAAGGAAAGGGGAGAGAGACCATTCTGCTGTCGCTGGTAATTGATGAGTTCATGTATTCGCCCCTCCAGTACAGCAGGATCGATATAGGGTGCACCCGGGGTGCTGCTGGTAAAGGAGCCTGAAGAGGGCTGCCGGGGCACCCGTGTCACTTCCAGGGTAATGACCGTGGTTGGCGCAGCAGTTGGAACGGTCGTTGTGGGGGTGGGAGCGGGTGTCTTCGTCGTTTCAATCATTGTCGGAGAAGTTGTTGAAGCAGGGGTAGTTTCGGAAGGTACAATTTTTGTGGCAGCAGGAGTGACCGTTGTACTGGTCGCAGGAATGGTATTTGCGCCGGGCAGGGGTGTGGCAGACGGGGATTGCGGGAGAGGGAACTTATCGCCGGCACCGGCCGTGCCGGCCAACGGTGTACCGGTCATCTGCGCAAAATGCGGGAACAGGAGAATAGCTGCGACACCAAGAAGAATAATTCCGGCAATTAAAATTACCCGGACCGGCATTGCGAAAACTGGGGAAGGACCGGCTTCAGGAACCGGGTCCGGAAGCGGTGACCCGCATGAGGTGCAGAACTTCTGAGTGGGGAACTCAACTGCTGCGCCGCACTTCGCACAAAATTTCCGGGCCATGATTATATGAGCATGGTTGCCCGTCAGGAAAAAAGATATCGGGATTACCCGGCAAGTTCCCGTACTTTTGCGATGTTGCCCCGGTCATCGCGGCGGTCATCCACCGGTGTCTCGCAGACAAGGGGCAGGTCCTTAAAGGCCGGGTGGTGCAGGATGCGCCGGAACCCGTCCTCGCCGATAAAGCCCATGCCGATATGCTCGTGCCGGTCAAGACCGCTTCCCTTATCGCCTTTTGTGTCGTTCAGGTGCATAACCTTAAGGTTTTTTATGCCCAGAAGTTCATCAATCTGCGAAACCGTATCGGCAATGCCCTCGTCAGTTCTCAGTTCATAACCGGCAGCAAACGCATGGCAGGTGTCAAAGCAGATACCCACCCGGGCGGGAGTATCGATGCCTTCCATGATCCCCCGGATATGCTCGAAACTGCTCCCGACACTGTTCTTTTCTCCTGCGGTGTTCTCAAGGAGCAGCATCACTGAATTATCCGATTCAGAAAGTGAGGTATTGATGGCCTTAATAACCCGGGCCCTGCCACCGGCTATCCCGTCGCCGAGATGGTGACCGAGATGCGTGACGAGATAGGGAATGCCCAGTTTCCCGCACCGGTCAAGTTCCTCGGTTAAGGAGGTGATGGATTTTTCATAAATCTCCGGTTTCGGGGAGGCAAGGTTCGGGAGATAGGGCATGTGGTCGACCGGGAGGATGCCGGTTGTTTTGATCTTTGCCCGGTATGCTGCGCAATCATCATCAGTCAGGGATTTGAATCCCCAGCCCCGGGGGTTTCTTGAGAACTGCTGGAAGACATCGCAGCCTGCATCCTTTGCCCGGTCCACCGCGAGATCGAGCGAGCCTGCAATGGAAACATGAACACCGACCCGAACCATAGCACACCGTTTGTATGCATTCCGGTTCGAAGCGGATCTATGATAAGGTTGTGATCGTACCGGGCCGGCCAATACAAAGACGTGTGCAGGTACGGATGCCGGAAAAAAGGGAGGGGATTTTTGCTGCTGTACCGGATTATCGCAGGATCCTGCAGGCAACCAACCCGACTGCCACGAGCGCGAGACACGCACCTGCCGGGGATTGGGTTGGAGGTGGCATTGCCGAAGAGGTACTTTGTGCAGTGCCGGTTGCGGGAGTTGCGCCCAGGGTGAGCGTGCCTGAACGGGAGCCAAACTGGCTGCACTGCACGTTCACCCGGATATCGCCGCTGCTCCCGGCAAGCTGCGGGAGATTATACCGGTAGGTTGCCGATGACCGGTCCGGCTGGCTGGTATAGGATTTATCGACAAGCACGGTATCTCCCTGCATTACGGTCACCTGTTTCACGTAATGCGTAGCGGGATCGTCGACCTGGTGTGCAATCGTGACAACGAGATCCCCGGTATTCTGGTCATAACTCATGGCTGCATCAGCCGGGGGGTGCGCAAGGACGCCCCCGCTCAGCACAGAAACGCTGACGAGAGCGATGACAATTGCGCGTACCAGGAAGGAGCCATACCGGAACCGTGCGGGCAGGGCATGCGTCCTTTCCACCATGATTGTCCGCATCCATCGTTCCACAAGTGATGATGGGAAGAGTGCCATGCATGATTCTCTGCGGGACTCCTCATAATATTTTGTATCCGGGCGACCAGCCCGGTAAAAAAGGGATTATTCTTTTCTCATGACAAGAACCAGTCCCGCAATACCCGCTGCGCCAATCGCTGCGAGCGGCAGCATGCCGGCTTGTGTAGTGGGGATTGGTGCGGACGCGGGTGAAGTCGTCGGGGTCGTCGGGGTCAGAGGAGTCAGCGCCTCATCCGGCCGGGTGGTTGTTGCCGTGCGGATATTGGTCTGCGCTGCACTGATTGGGGGAACAACCTTGACTATGTAGACAGAGATCGCCTGGGGCCCGGTCATGCCGGCGGTCGTGCCCGGGCAGCTCGTAGACGATGCCTGTCCTTTGACAAACGTGACGGTCACACTTGAACCGTCGTTCCTGCCATTATAGGTTAAGTCTTCACCGGGCTTGAGCATCTTTGCAAAGACTTCCTTTCCCTCGCTCATCACCTTGACGTTTGATGAAGTGGCGGTACAGGTTGTTCCCGTGCAGGCAGAGCAGTCCGGAACGGTGGTTGCCTCCAGCGCGTAATTGCCGATGAGTTGTATCGTGATAGTGCTGAAATCCCCAACAATATCGGTTACCAGTTCTTCGTTGGGCCGTGAACCGAACAGTTTTGCCAGAGTAATCCAGGTTTCCCCTGCACCCCCGAGGCTGGTCGCAACAACAGGGTCACCGGTTTTAAAAACAGAATAAGCAGCCGCATCCGGTACCGTGCCGGTGAGCACAGCAACGCTCATCGGGATATAGGTACAGACCGGTGTACCGCTTGCCGGGTATGTGCACCCGTATTGCTGGGGATTTTCAATGCTCAGGGTATTCTTGGGCGGATTGAGAGTGGCAATCGCACCCTTGAGGGTGACTTCCTGGATAACCGCACCGACCGGTACGCACAAACAGCACAGCAACAGGACTGCACCAATGACAACAAGACAAGACTGTTTCATGTTCAATTCTCCTTTTTCCTCTATCGACCATCGATGTTCAGGCATAAAAAAGGATCATGGCAACCTGAACTCTTTTTGTCATTGGACAGCAAAAGTACCTTCCATGCAGGTTACCTTCCTCGGCACCAATGGCTGGTTCGATACCGCGGCCGGCAATACCGTCTCCGTGCTTGTCCAGTCTGAAGAGTATGATATCATCTTCGATGCGGGGAATGGCATAGCAAAAGCAGACCGGTATATCACCCAGAAAAAACCCGTGTTCCTGTTCATCAGCCATCTGCATATCGACCATATCGCCGGGCTGCACACGCTTGTTAAGTTCAGGCTCAAAAAAGGCCTGCATGTCTTTACCCAAAAGGGGAGCGTGACCGATCTCCATGCGTTTGTCCGGGGGCCCTACACGGTGCCGTTTTCCGGTCTTCCCTACGAAGCAGAGGTCACAGAACTCGCGGAAGGCCGGCATTGCCTCCCGTTTACTGTTGAGTGCCGCCCGCTCGTCCACCCGGCCCCCTGCTTCGGTTACCGGCTGGAGATGGAAGGAAAGGTGATCGCGTACTGTACCGATACCGGGGTCTGCGACAATGCGATTGCACTCGGGCGGGATGCCGATCTCCTCATCACGGAGTGCGGCCTCAAGCCCGGCGTGAAGAGCCCTGACTGGCCGCACCTGAACCCGGAGGATGCGATCGCTATCGCCCGGCAGGCGCACGCAAAGCGGCTCGCCCTCATGCATTTCGGGGCAGAAGTGTACAAGACCGTCGATGAACGGCTTGCCCTGAAGCAGCGGTACGAAAAGGAATGGCCGGGCCTGATTATCGGCACGGATGACCTGACCATAACGGTGTAACAAAACGGTGTAACAGAAAGGGAAAAAAGTAAAAATTTATTCCAGTTTTTTCATCAGCCACGCCATGTTGATGCCCAGCGTCCTCATGGTTGTTATCCCTTCTTCATCGCCGTTCACATCGCCCGGCGCAAGACCGATCCCGATGTTCCAGTATGACGAGCCCGGCACGATCATCTGGTTGATGAAAAAGAAATGGTTGAGGGTGTCGAACGCATGGATCGCACCGCCACGGCGCACCGCGATGATCCCTGCCCCCACCTTGCGGCGGAACATATCCTGGTTGGCTTTGGCAACAAATCCCGCCCGGTCGATAAGCGCTTTCATCTCAGACGATACATCGGAAAAATACGTGGGGGAAGCAAGAATGATCCCGTCTGCCTCCAGCATCTTTTCGATACAGTCATTGAGCACATCCCCTTTCACAATGCAGCGCTTGTCCTGGTTCTCAAAACACTTCATGCACGCGGTGCAGCCCCGGATCTTCTTTCCCGCAAGCTGGACAAGTTCGGTTTCTATGCCCGCTCTGTTCAGTTCTTCAAATACCGTTTCGACAAGAATTGCCGTGTTCCCGTCTTTTCGCGCACTGCCACTGAATGCAACAACTTTCATGAAAGACCTCAGGTTGTTGGTTTTATTTTGGATCCTAAAGAATGATCGCAGGTAATTTTACTAAAAAATGTTCAGGGTTCCGGACCATCAGGGTTTTTTTGCAAACCGGTATTCCCCTTTTGGCACCAGCATCTCGAAACGGGCCCCTTTTCCTTCCGTGCCGGTCTCTTTGATCGTGATTCCCGTGATGGACAGGATCTCCCGGACAAGGTACAGGCTCATACCATTCCTGCCTTCAATTAGTCGTTCGAAAATCTTCTCTTTCATCGGTTCCGGAATCCCGGCTCCATTATCCTCAAAGATCAAGAAGAGCCCCCCGGAAGTTTCCTTGTACCGGAGCGTTATCTCGGTCGCCGTTTTACTATGGATAATCACATTTTCTGCCAGTGCATGAAAGACGTTTTCAAGAAATGGATCGGAATAGATTTCAAGGTGATCCAGCCGGATATTCCGGCTCAGTTGGGAACTGTCAATATGTGAAATTCCCAGCGCAAATACCTGTGAAACATCCTGCCATGCCGGAGGTTTCATCCCGAGATCCTGGTAATTTTTTGCAAACTGGAGCGTGGAAGATATCGTATGGATGATCATCTCCTGTTTCTGCCGGTAGCCCTGTGTTTTTTCATCAGCGGGCAGCTGTTTTTCAAGTTCAAAGTACCCGGAAAGGGAGAACAGGGCATTCTGGATATCGTTAAACGTGATTGCATTGAGTATACTCAGTTTCCGGGTTGCACGGTTCAGTGCGTCTTCTGCCCGCCTGCGCTGGTCCAGTTCGGCTTTCAGTTCCGCAGTCTTCTGTGCCACACTGGTTTTTAACATGTGGTTCCAGATCACCAGCAGGACGATTACCAGTATGACTGCCCCGGCAAAAAAGGCAATGATCCGGAGGTATTCCGGGCTCGTCACCGGTGTGCCGTACCAGGTACGGTCCAGGGTATCGTACTCACCCCGGGGGATCCGGGTAAATCCCTGATTTATCTCAGCGAGAAGCTCAGTATTTCCCTTCTTTACTGCACGGTGGAGGGCTCCTGACATGATAGGGGAAGTGTACCTGAACTGGTCCTGGATTCCCTGGTTGTAGAGATAATAAACACCGCTGGGCTTGTCAAGGATAAATACAACAATCTCACCGTTTTTCGCGGCCTTGACCACCGACGCATAGCTGTCATATTCTCTTACCGTGACGCCTCTCTTTTTCACATCCGCAATCGAACTGTCTCCCTTATGCATCCCGACAACGAATCCGTCCAGCGATTCAAGACTGGAAATGCCCGGGACATTTGCGTTGAAAAAAATTACCACGTCAACATCAGTATATGAAGGAGTGAAATCGTAGATCTTCGACCGTTCTTCTGAAAAAAAGAAGGTGTCGATAACATCGAACTCGCCGGATTCCATCCGGTGGATCGCGTCGTCCCATGCAAGGCCGGTGATCTCTACCTTTTTACCGGTCTGCGTCTCCCAGAGTCGCCACATGTCCACCGAAATCCCGACAAGGTTCCCGCTGGCATCGCGGAACGAGAACGGGGGATAATTATTGTCCATGACAACCGTGATGACATTGCCATCACCGTCCGGCTTGCCGGAGGCCGCAAGGGATGGTGTGCAAACCAGGGAACAAACAAGGATAAGCAGGATAAGAAGAAGCGATGTGCGATAGCCGGAAATCATGGTCTTGTTGCCCCTTATCATGCCAGAATAAAATGACTATTGCCTTTACGATGAAGCGCCATAAAAATATTGTCCCGTAAGCCAGAGGTTCCTGGTTTATGCCGGGTAATAAACCGTGGATCAGTACGCCATCTTATGAGCTCTCACGCTAAATAGAGGAGCGATATGAATACTCGTATACAGTTCTCCGATTTCAACCTCTCAAAGGAGATCGGAAAAGCAATTGAAGATATGGGCTTTGAAGAGCCCTCGCCTATCCAGGCACTCGCCATTCCTCTCATACAGGCCGGGCGCGACGTAACCGCCCAGGCCCAGACCGGGACCGGCAAAACTGCCGCATTTGGGATTCCAGTTATCGGAAAGATCGATCCATCAAAACGTGTAGTCCAGGCCATTGTCCTCTGTCCTACCCGTGAACTTTGTATCCAGATCGCAGAAGAGTTCTCCCATCTCCTCGCGCATCTCCCGAAGATCTTCGTTCTTCCGGTGTATGGCGGCCAGCCCATCGACCGGCAGCTGCGGGCACTCCATTCCGGCGTCCACATCGTGATCGGTACCCCCGGGCGCATGATGGACCACCTTGATCGCAGGACACTGAGCCTCCAGGATGTCCATACCGTTGTGCTCGATGAAGCCGACCAGATGCTCGACATGGGATTCCGGGACGATATCGAACTGATCTTAAAGAAAGTTCCTCAGGAGAGACAGACACTGCTCTTCACGGCAACTCTTCCCCAGCCAATTATTGACATCTCGAAGCGGTTCATGAACAAACCCGAGATTGTCAAGGTCCAGTACGCGGAACTGACGGTGCCGAAGATCGAGCAGAGCTACATCGAAGTCAAGGAGCGCGAGAAGATCGATATCCTCTGCCGGTTAATCGATATCGCCGACCCCCACCTGACCATCATCTTCTGCAACACCAAGCGCCGGGCAGAAGAACTCGCCGGCAAGATCAAGGCCCGGGGTTACCGTGCCGAAGAGCTGCACGGCGACATGAAGCAGTCCCAGCGCGACCGCGTTATGGGAGGGTTCAGGAAAGGCTCCATCGAGATCCTGATCGCAACCGATGTTGCTGCACGCGGGATCGATGTCGATGACGTCGACATGGTGATCAACTTCGACATCCCGCAGGATGTGGAGTACTATGTCCACCGCATCGGCAGGACCGGGCGCGCAGGCAGGAGCGGCAAGGCCATCACCTTTGTCTCGCCCAAGGACTTCAACAAGCTCCGCGAGATCCAGCACTATGCCAAGGTCCAGATTCCCCGCATCCCCGTTCCCTCGCAGAGCGATGTTGCCGAGACCAGGACCAAAGCAGTGCTCGAAGCAGTGCGCGAGACCATCCAGGCAGGAGGTCTTGAGACCTTTGTCCGGGTCATCGAAAAGGAGACCGAAGGAGACCTCAACACGGTTGACATCGCCGCTGCACTCTTGAAGATGCAGATGGAAGAGCGCCTCGAGGCCCCGGCAGAGAAGCACGAAGAGATGAACTTTGCCGACACCGGTGCAGAAGTCGGCATGGTCAGGTTCTTTTTGGCAGTCGGCAGGCAGCACAAGGTTGCCCCCAAGGATATTGTCGGCGCGATTGCCGGTGAGACCGGCATTCCCGGAAAAGCGATTGGCGCGATCCGGATCCTCGACTCCTACTCCTTTGTCGAGATTCCCAAGGAGAACGCCACCGAAGTCTATACCATCATGAAAGAGCGGACCATCCGCAACCAGCCCACCGGCATTGAACCGGCAGCGGGTAAGAGAGCGTATTAACGCCTCACTTTTTTTGTTTCTACCCTAACACTCAAATATTTCTTAGTGAGAAGTGTGTGTATGAACACCAGATGGGTTTTTTCCCTTTCGTTCGTCCTTGTACTCCTGCTTCTCGCAGCAGGCTGTACCCAGTCGACACCAGCACCCGTTGCAACACCGGTACCGACCGCTGTTGAAACGGTTGAAACTACCGCCACGCCTGCTCCCGCAGCAACTACCGCAGCATCATCGACTCCCGGACCGGTCGAGACCCTGCCGGATGCCTGGGGCATTGATGTTCAGGTAGCAAGCAATGGCGAGGCAGTCGACCCGCAGATCACGGTAACCTGTACGGGTGGAAAAGGGCTCAATGTTATCACCCAGATCGATGTGGTAGTCACCCGGTCGGACGGCGTAGTGGAGACCGGTTCCATCAAGAGGCCACTCTACAAAGGAGCATCGGTATCATTGCGCAGCACCACAAAACCCGGATACGTTGACCGGGCAGAAGTCTATGCCTACACCCCCCAGGGGGACAAAGTAAAGATCTTTGATAAGTACATACCATTCCGGTCGTACAACTGAGTGGGGAATTAAAAAACCCAACTTTTTTTGTCTGACACCCCTGAAACGTGGTGTGACGTTGATCTAAAAAAACAGAAGGCCGGTTCTTACGGGCCGCTTATTCCTGCAAGCAGTATCATTCGTATCGTCTTTCACCCAGCTTTGCTACCGAAAGGACGATTATCGGGATGAGAATTCCCGCTGCAATAATTGTCATCCCGGCAGGTTCATCCCCAAAGGGTGGCATGTAAACAACCCATATACCATTTGCTATCACAAACAAGGCAATAAAAAAACTCATGACTTTTATTATGGTCTCCATCAGCCTGCTCCTGTGAGTTATATGAAAAGTCTAAGTAAAAAAGGACTTCTGCCTGCCGGAAAGAGACGCAGAGTTTTGAATCGGCTATCTTCATCGTCTGCCATAAAACCGCTTTGTTCTCAACAGCATCGCGGATCACCCGCTGCGTTCTCGTAAGAGTACCCGTGTCGTGTTTCACAACCATGAACACGATCCGAATATCCCTGCTCTTTTCATCGGCAACTTCGGTCAGGCCGTCAAAAATTATGTGATCAACGGGAGAGCCGATAAACCGGGCATCCGCAGGATTGAACGGGAACTCCGGCAATATCGGGGCCATCTGCTCTGCGATCTTTCCCTTGAGCGCGGAGCGCGAGCGGTTCTGAATCTTTCCGTATCTCCCCGGCCGCCTCCATCTTCCACGTTTCCAGTTCTGCCCGGTATTTTCCCTCAATTACGGTGATCTGCCGCTTTTACGAAAAAATACCCGGGCGCAAAACCGAGTATCCGCGAGATGATGGGGGGATAGGAAGATCCTCAGGCGGCATGAGAAAAAAGGTTGCGATGGTGCTATTACTCGTTTGAGATACGGGAGGCATGCGGAACAAATCATACAACAGGGCGTGAGGTTACGGAAAATTATCCGAAAAGCCGGGTAATTTTTTCCTTAACATTGCGCTCCAGTTCGGGAATAGTCCTGATGTCCTTTACTGCATCCACGTGGTCGATGAGCACTTCACCAGCCGGTTCAATATCCAGGTTCCGCATAAACGGAGAAATAACGCGGGTGATGCAGGAAAAATTTTCCTCCCCCTTTCTTCCGGCAACAGAGAAGATCAATCCTTTCTGTCCCTGCTTCCCGCCGGATAACACCCGCTCTGCATGGTACGCCTGGCAGCGGTCGATGACCAGCTTGAGCCCGCCGGGCACGGTATTGGTATAGACCGGGGAACAGACAATGAGAAGCGACATATCCCGGATTGCTCCGGTGATCTCTTCCATGTCATCATCAAACACGCACGCGCCGGTATTGTAGCACTGGTAACACCCGATGCAGCAGTGGATGTTCATGTCATGCGGGTAGATGACCTGCACCGTTTTACCCAGACCGTGCGCTGTCTCAAGAGCCCAGCCGGCAAGAATGCTACAGTTCCCGTCCCCGCGGGGGCTTCCCTGGATCACGACCAGATCAGGTGAGGGGGCACGTGGATGCCGGGGAGACTCGGGCCGGTGATCCTGGAAAAAGAGATCGGGGTTGGCGCGGAGTTGCTGTTCCCAGTCATCTGCGGTCTGGAAGGCGACGGTCTCTGCTTTCAAGGGGACCAGCGGCGAGTACTCAAACGAATTGGTCCGGAATATGGCGCGGATCTTATCATTGGATGAAACGGCCAGCGTATATCGTATCATACCGGGATACAGGGCGGAGAAATCCTCGCGGCGCAGGGTAAGCGTTATGCGACTGGCATCGTCTCCAATCTCCCTGCTGCGCAGGAGTTCGCGCACCGCTTCCATGAGCGTACTGACACACCGGAGAGGAAAAATGCTGCGGTGGTATCCTCCCATTAAACAAAAAAATCCTCGAAAGAGCAATAAACCCTGCCAGCTCAATTTCCCACTAACCGTTGAGGTGATCCTTAATTTCCTTAATGCCCATTCCTTTACGAATCGCCGCCCTGACGCTGGAGCGTTGCAGCCTCCTTGATTTTCCCGTTGAACGTCTCGCAGAAATAATCCGGGATATCAGGTTCCGCTGTACTTCCTGCGCGAAATGCTGTACGCGGGAGTTCAACGGGCATGTCTTCCTGTTAGACCGGGATGTGACGGCAGTAAAAGCCATAGAGCCCGATGCGCTGGAACCTGCCCCGTCACCGGAGTTCTGCGACCAGAACGGGACATTTTATGTTTCCGGGTATGCCCTGCGGACAAAGGACGACGAACATGGTTCCTGCTGGTTTTTGGAAGAGGGAAAATGCCGCATTTACGAGAACCGGTTTGCCATCTGCCGCGTGTACCCGTACATGCTCCACCGGGAACCCGATGAACAGGGGGTCGTGGACTGGCGACAGTTCTCCGGGCTCGACCAGCACGGGGAATACGATACCACCATCCCTGATGAAGAAAGCCTCTCGCTCGCCCGCGAGACCAAGGAATACGAGAACGCGTTTCTCACGCAGGAGATCCAGTTCCTCGAATACATGCAGCACTATTTTGCCCGCAACCATCTCCGCCACGTGCAGAAGATCTACGATGACCGGCTGCGGGGATTTTTAAAAGGCGATGAGATCACCGTCAAAGTCTATTATGATGGGGCACTCGAAGAGCACCGGATCGTAAACGGTTAAACCGTTTGGAAATTCCCCGTCCGGTTCATTTTTTACCGGATTCAGCCCTGTTTTAAAACCCCTCACACCACGGCAAAAAAAACGGCCCTGATCATTATGTATGACAGGTTTTGAACGATCCATCAGGACTCTTCTGCCTGTTTGGCCGGGCAGAAATTACAGATGGAGTAAACGAGTTCTTTTTCCTTGTCCCGGATCAGGCAGTAATAGTCCCGGCCCCGCTGTTCGACTTTGAACCCCCCGGGAAACGGCATGCCCACCGGGTGGCCCGGTTCGCCGAGCACGAACATGGAGAACGCTGCGATCAGGTAATAGAAGAGCCGGTTCTTCGGGTTCCGGAAGTACGGGTTGCGCTCGCTTACATCATCCCACGCAAAACATCCCTCCGGCAGCATAGCGCAGAATTTTAAGAAGGTTTCCGGATCGGCGATGGGAGTGTCCATCCGTTCAAACGCCCCGCGCCGGTGAAACGACAGGAGTTCGTGATGCTTCCCGAAGAGCTGCTGGTGAAAGTACGGGCGGATTGCCTCGCGGTACGGGGACGGGAGGTTTTCTATCTCATTATAGAGGCGCCCCCCGATGATCTGGAGATCAAAAAGGGAGTACCGGTGCACTTCATGGGCAAGGATGGTCCCGAGTTCCCCCCGGGTCCGGGCGCTGCGGAGACGCCGGGCTGCATCCTGTATCATGCCGGCCTCTTCTGCGTATTCCCCGGAAAGTTCGGGCGATTCCGTTACGGATTCCATGCGGGGGTGCACCTTGTACTATTCAGTCTCGAAAAGAAACGGGAAAAAGGTATGCGTTGAACTGCACAACGATCGAACCTGCGATCAACATATGGGTCAAGAGTGTGCTGGAAGAGTTCCGGAGCTGGAGCCGGGATCATCTTTTTTGTATGCTTTTTGTACACTCTTTGGTGCATATTTTTCCGGCAATTTTTTTCTTTTTAGAATTTTTTTCCCAATTTTTTTCAATCAAACCCTGCCTGAAAAATTTCAATCGCGATCACAGGGTGTTAGATAAGTTGCTAACTGTTGGATAATTATCCAACTGTTGGATAATTATCTAACAACTAATCATTTTCTCCGGGGAGAGGGTCCGGAAATAAAATCAAGGTCTGGTTAAAAAATTCAAGGCAGGGGCTGAGGGGTCGATTGAAAAATAAATTTCAGAGATCGATTTAAAAAAATTTTGCGCGAATCGGATCTCGATTTTTTTGTAAAAATGTTTGGCGGATTTGATCTGAAATTGGATCTGGAATTCAATCAGAAATTGGATCTGATATGGGATTCATGATGGAATCAGTAAGTTGTTTGAGCGTGTGATTTCCTCATGAGTGTTCCCCGCTTCAGGGCCTCACCGAGGCACGGCGGGGCAATGGGTTTTATTTTTTAAGTCATTGAAACCGCCGCGGGGGCGCCCCGTCGGGGGCGGCGGCAGAATCCTTAGCGGGGGTATGGGGGCATCAGCCCCCATCAGTATAAATCACAGTTATCGGAACGAGACAATCCTCTCAGGATTCCTACAACTTAAATTCCGGCGAGGCATCGAAGAGTTTCTGGTACAGCGAACTAAAGAGCACGATATACTCTGCCGCTACCGGCGTCGATTGGTAACTGCTCTTCTCCCCCTCTTTTACCAGAGCGATATACCTCTTCGCCACCAGGAATTCAAGGTACTCCTGCCCGGTCTTCGAGTTCAGGTCACACCGGTTAATGATGGCCGTAAACGAGCGAGGCGTCTTGCAATAAACAAGGATCTCCCAATAGATCTCGTACACCGTACGCCGTCCGCTCATTGCTCATCCAGCCCCAGTGTCTTTTTTAAGGTGCACTCCGATTCATCGATCTCGTGGAGGCGACAGTCCCAGACCTTTGCAAATTTCGAGAAATAATACGACGAGAGCAGGCTTGCACCAGCAATCCCGAGCGTGAGAAGCATGGCGGGGATGAGCAGGAGATTATCGAGCGTGAACGCAAAACCGCCCGTTGATACGGACAGGGCCTTGAGACTGTTTGCGATCCCGAGCACAAAGAAGCATCCCCCGCCCAGCGTGCAGACAAGGATCATGGTCCGGATAGTCTTGTGATTATCCCGGTAATGGGCGAGCATCCGCACGATTAAGCAGGTAAGGCGCTCGTCCGTTATTGCATTGCCGGCTTCTTCGAGATCGTCTTTGATCGTGACGATCCCCTCAAAGATCCTGACCGTTGCAAGGATCCAGCGGATACCGAGCCCGAAACAGATCAGGGCTATCGCGCCGGCGAAGATCCTTAATCCGAGCATCCCCGGAAACCCGGGGATTACCGGATCGATGGTCTGGCTGAGAATGGCGGTAACCATGTACTGCACGCCAATCGCGATGGCGATGGCTGCAAAGACGAGGTTGAGGAGCGATACCAGGAAGAATTGCCGGATCTCGGTTCGGAACTGGCTGAGTACGGGGTTCATGATTCACCGGCTTTAAGTGTACTTTGGCGTTCTGCAAATAAAGAGCATGAAACTAAGTTACGTAGCGGGGATTGTGGGGGAAAAAGGAAGAGTAAAGTCTTATCAGAAAAAGTAATAGAAAGCTCGTAATCTATGTGACAAACATCCTTGGATGCTGTGATTGCACGGCTGATCACAAGGATATCTGCGCCCGACGATATTATGACAATAAATATTAAAAACGGTTTATCTGGAAAAATCTTCTAACTTCTCCTTACTCAATGACATAGTAAGTGAATCAGACGAACTTTTTAAGTATCCACTACTCCTTTCAAATCCTGCTCCTTTAGGACCGACCCAGAATTTTGAGAATTCATTGGATAAAAATACACCCGCAAGTCCCGCACTTATAATTAAAAACATCAATGCAAATGTGTATTCCGATATTTTCGATCCTAAAAATAGAATTATGGGAATTATGAGAAATAATGCTAGGATAAAAGCAATAAATTCGCCTTTTGAATTCGGAAAAATAAAATATTTTTGTAGGTTTTTCTTAACAAGACGGAGATTTTTGTGAGCTTTTACGTTTGTATCATCCAATTCAATTGCTTTGTTAAATTCTTCTTTAGCACGATTTAGATCAAGTGATATTCGGTTGCTTTCACTTTTTTGCGTGTAAATCCAGCCTAAATTATTATGAATGGTTGAAGAAAGTGAGTTTTCTGTTTTTGAAAATTCTAATACATTTTGATAAATTTTTATAGCCTCGTCAAAAAATTTTTCATCAGTAAAAATATCTCCTAAATTGCTGAGATACAAAGGGTCATGAGGATCGATTTTAATCGCTTTTCTGATCTCCTCCTCGGCATCAGATAAACGATTCATTTTCTTTAATAGCTCTGCGTATTCAATGTGGTTATTAGCATCATCCGGACCGTATAAGATTGCTTTTTGAAAACTCGCTTCAGCCTCTTGATATCTTTTTGCCTCAGTCAAAGAGGCTCCATATTCCTGATAAAATGATGAATCACAAGGATCTAATTCAATGGCTTTTTTAAAATGTTCTTCTGACTCGCAATATCTTTTTAAAATATTTAACAAGAATGCGTAATTACTATGGGCATTAGGATCCGTAGGGTTCAACTTTAAAGCAATTTTATATTCTTTTTCGGCTTCACAGTATTTTTTCAATGCCGTTAATACATTACCGTAATTACTATGGAAGCGAGATACTTTAGGTTTTATTTCAATCGCAGTTTTGAAATATCTCCCCGCATCATCAAATTTTTTTAACTCGTAATAATAAGAACCTAAATTGTTATGCGAACGAACATTTGTCGGATCCAATTTTATTGATTTTATATATTCTTGTTCAGCTTCACTTTTTCTACCAATTTTGTATAATAGAAGGGCATAAGCAAAATGAGTGTCTGAATCATTCGGGTCAATATCTAATGCACTTTTTATCTGATTTTCTGCCTCTTCATATCGTTTTACTTTAGACAAAAGATCAGCATAACAGGAATGCACATGAGGTTCATTTGGCATCAATTCAATAGCTTTTTTTAGAGCTTTTTCGGATTCATCATATCTTTCTAAGTCATATAGGATATCGGCATAACTTACGTAGAGCATTCCCTGTTTTGGATCCAATTCAATAACTTTTTGAAAATATTTTTCCGCATCCTCTAATTTACCTTTTTTTTGTAATATTAAACCGAAAATTGTGTATGCATGTGGATTATCTGGTTTTAATTCAAGGAGTTTTTTTGAATATTCTTCTGCTTCTTCAAATTTCTTATTTTTAATTAAAAATCGGCAGTAAAGCGAGTAACTATCAGCATTATTTGGATCCAATTGTAATGCTTTTTTATAAAATTCATCAGCTTCATCATTCCGTTCGATTTCCGATAAAAAAGTTGCATAAAGTATATTGGGTCTCACTTCATCTGGGTTTAAATCAAGTGCTTTCTTAAAATGTTTTTCTGCTTCAAAAGGTCTACCCACCTCCGATAAGAAAATTCCATATTCTATATGAACACATTCGTTATCGGAATCCATATTCATTGCTTTTATGAAAAGGTCTTCCGCCTCTGAATATTTTTTAGATTCTGATAAAAATTGTGCGTAATTGCAATAAGAACATGGATCGTCGGGATTAGAATCAATATCTCTTTTTAATTCATTTTCATCTTTTGAAGAATTAGTCATAAATTATTGCCTTATATAATCCGTCTATATGAGTGAATATAAATAAATTCTGTATTAAAAAACAGGTTTATTTATTATTGGATCTCGTTAACGATTTCTGGGTCATCCTCTACTTCCTCCCCACCACCACCCTCTTAATCCGTCCCCCCATCCCCATCAACCACATCGCCCCGCCCATCACCGCTTTCATCGCAAACCGCTTCGCCCCCATGCCCCTGCCCTCCATAACGCTCGATACTCCCTTGAGCAGCTTCTCCCGCTGCTCCGCAAGGATACGATCCACGACAAGGCCCTGGTAAAAAAACCAAAAAGAATCATTGATTAAAGAAAAGCGCAGATATAACATGTTTTTGAACGATAACAATTGAAATCCTTTAACCCGGGAGAATTTTTATATGCACGAGCGCTCTGTCCCTTCAATAATAATTATATCTCTTTTGGTATTCATGACACTCGCCGTGACTGT
>Ga0074195_1001677_pt1 | contig 29137 bp, 24 predicted proteins | sample EPASupsiteHSE623_FD_64525 | JGI IMG/M metagenome (GOLD analysis project Ga0074195, IMG submission 64525) | Bioremediated contaminated groundwater from EPA Superfund site, New Mexico - Sample HSE6-23 | ecosystem: Environmental > Aquatic > Deep subsurface > Groundwater > Contaminated ... | reverse complement strand
GAAAACTTTATTTGCGTCATCAATTATCAGATGGATTTATTGCTGGTTTTTTTCATGTCTCTCGACACCATGTTTTCCCATAGTCTACTTACTGGTATTTTCGCCTTCTATTATATGATCGCTTACAATCCATTAATGGTTAAGGACAGAAAATTGCCTATAGCGTACAAACATGAAGTCACTTATAAACAGGCCGTGATCGATTTTTTCAAAGCTTTAAAATTCCACATTACTTTCTCCCATGTTCTGATACACCGAAAATCTCAACATCAACACAGGCATACGGAAGTCATTTTTGAGGGATTTTGGCTTACAATTATTTTCCATTTCTTGCATAATTTCTTCGCCGAGTATTCGATATTCGGAAGAAGCTTATACTTCATGACTATCGTTGTCATTGGTGTTATGGTTTTCTTCTGTTTACAAGCATTTGAGCAGGCCTGGTATCAAAAGATTGCAGGAAAACGGACTAAGAGCTAGACTGTTTACCACTAAAAGAAGTTTATGAAGGCATTAATCTTAGCGGCAGGTAGAAGTAAAAGAATCGCTCCAATAAGAGACAAGAATTTCTTGGATTTTTTTGGTAAACCTTTACTTCAGCATCAAATAGAAGCTTTGATTAGAAATGGATTCAAAGATCTAGTTGTAATCGGAGGAAAACACAACCTACAAAACATCAAAGAACTAGCTAAGAAAGTTGGAAAAAATATATCCGTAATTGAACAGAAAGACCTCGAATTAGGTATGTGCGGTGCTGTTTTATCTGCAAGAAGTTTGATTAAAAATGAGCCTATTTTAATTATTAGCAGCAATGATGTAGTAGATGATGAGGCTTTTAAATTAATTTTAAAATCTTATAAAGCTGGTAATGCAGACAGTTATCTTCTCGGGAAAAAAGTGGATACGTATTTCCCTGGAGGATATCTGAAAATTGGTAAGAATGGCTTTATTCAAGAAATTGTAGAGAAACCTGGAGAGGGAAAAGAGCCTAGCAATCTTGTAAATTTGGTTGTTCACATCCACCAGAATTCTAAAAAACTGATTGAAAATCTAGAAAAAGTAAAAAGTAAAAATGACGACAAATATGAAGTTGCGTTGAGCAATATGATCAAAGACGGATTAAAAGTAAAAGCTGTTAAATATGAGGGATTTTGGCAGCCAATAAAGTATCCTTGGCATGTATTGAATGTGTTTAATCAATACTTCGATGGCATGAAAAAGAGCATTGATCGTTCCGCAAAGATCGCGAAAAATGCGATAATTAATGGAAAAGTCGTCATAGGTAAAAATGTTAGAATATTTGATGGAGCTGTAATAAATGGACCAGCCTATATCGGAAATAACTCTATTGTGGCTACGAATGCTCTAGTTCGTGAAAGTTATGTAGGTCATGGATGCATAATCGGATTTTCCACCGAAGTAGCTAGAAGTTATCTACAATCCAATGTTTGGACACATACGAATTACATTGGTGACAGTATTATTTGCAACAACGTATCTTTCGGATCCGGTGCCGTTACAGGAAACCTAAGACTGGATGAAAAAAATATATATGTAGAGGTTGATGGATCTAGAGTTGATACGAGAACTAATAAATTTGGCTTAATTTGCGGAGAAAATGTAAGAGTTGGCATCAACACCAGTTTGATGCCAGGAATAAAAATTGGAGCTAATTCTTTCATCGGAGCTGGTATTATCGTACCTGAGAATATCCCCGAAAATAGTTATGTTCGCGGAAGCTGGGATTTAAAGATTTCCAAGAATTTGATTAAACTCGATGAAAAAAATCGTGAGGAGATGAAGAAGAAATTGTCCTAAAACACAACTGTTATGAAACTATCAATCTTGATCGTTAACTACAATCAAAAATATTTCCCAAGACTTTGCGTAGAAGCATTGAAGAAAAGCAAAGTTAATTTTCAGTATGAAATAATTTTCTGTGACAATGATTCTCATGATGAGAGCGTTGAATATTTGAGAAAGGCAAAAAGGGAAAAAGTAATTGAATTGGTTGAACCACATAAGAATCTTGGCTATGGATCTGGCAATAACCTGGCTGCCAAGAAAGCAAAAGGAGAATATGTATTGATTTTAAACGCCGACATAACCGTGGAAGAAGATACATTACAAAAGTTAATTGATTACATTGAAAAACATAAAGACATCGGGATTCTTGCCCCCAAACTCGCTTATCACAACGGGGAGATACAGCCTTCATGTAGACGAAATTTCTCCATATTCGATTTATTTATAAAACGAACTCCGCTTAAAAAGATCTGGCCTTTCAGCAATAGATATAAGAAATACATTATGAAAGATTATGATCATTCCGGTGTACAAGAAGTGGATTTAGTTACCGGCGCTTTCATGCTTCTACCTAAACATGTTTTCGACAAGGTGAAAGGATTTGATGAAAGATATTTCTTGTTTATGGAGGATTTCGATCTATGCAAAAAAGTGAAAAAAGCTGGATTTAAAGTCGTGTATTATCCGAAGGCCACTGCAATTCATTACCATAAAAGGCTAACTGATGGATCTTTACTGAAATTGATATTCAACAAGGTCTCCTGGATGCACTTAAATAGTGCGATCAAGTATCATTTGAAGTGGAAAGGGCGTTAGAACTTCTGAGTGTTATGAATGCTAGTCTTCCTGATCAGGAAGGCGTGATATAAAATCCTGTACGTCTTCGTCAAAACGTAGCATTACTTTTTCTATAAGTCCTTCGAGTCGTGGAACTGCGATTGAATCTCTGTCTCCGAAATATTGAGCAAGTACTGATTTCTGATATTCCGGACCAAGCATGAATCCGCATTTGATGTGGTCTCCCCACCATTCGCCCCACACTTGTTCTTCAGCTGCCAAAAATCTACGCAATTGGTCTCCGGCAAGCTGTCCTCGCGTGTCCCCATCTGAAATTGTATATAGAGCTGACAAGAAATCCGGATGAGCATTTTTTTGTTCATTCAAATGTCTGTTTGTATCCCAAACAGCCTGTCCCATATCCGTTCCCCCTCTAGCCATTGTAGACTCCATCAAGCGAACTTTTACAGTTTTTGGATTTCCCATTCCATATTGATAGCGCTCCGGAGAGTCGTATTTGTGATCGAAGTCTTTGATTACTTCCACAAAGTCATCAAACGCTGATATCGAGAACATTATATATCCATACTCCTCTGAAATTTTATGGAATAATTCCGCAAAGAAAATCAGTAATTTTCGTGAATCTCTCATTCTCGCCTGCATGGATCCACTGATATCCAATACAAGTGAAGCCATAAATCTAGGCGCTGTTGCACGTCTTATCCGTGGAGGATTGTTTACTCTTCCGAAAAGTAAATTGTGTGGACGCATATACTCTCTTCTGTCTAATCTCCCGCTGTATGCAAGTTCATCTTCGCTAAAATCCACATCTTTTATTTTTGGTAGCCTTTCTGCAAAGTATTCAAACCACTGTTCAACCAAAGGCATAACTTCTTCACGTATTTGTACGTATTGATTGTACAAATTACTCTCGTAAGATAGTTGTTGTTCAACTTCTTCAAACGTTCTGACGTCATCTTGATCTTCCAGTCTTCTTAGAAGCTCTTCTGCTCTTTCTTCATCTATAAATCCATCGTCCCTCATTTTTTGGATTTCTTCTTTAAGTTTATCCTTCGCTGCTTCTTCCTTTTGTTCAAGCAAATCTTCCAGTCGTTTTTTCGCATCGTCGTACATCTCTTCGTCTCCCATTTGTTCTTTTAAGGCTTCAAGGTCTCTAAGTGATTCCGCCTGATCAAGCTGTCTTCTAGCTTCAGCTTCTCTTCTTTTCATTGCTTCATGTTCTCTCTGCATTTCATCCATTTCTTGTTGCATTTCGTCAAACCCTTGTTGGTCGCCTTCACCTTCGCTCGAATCTCCATCAGGTTTTTGTTCTGCAGGCTGTGGAGGTTTTTTCTCCATCATTTTTTTCATTTTTTCGCGGACCGATTCCGGAGTTGTTTTTGATGGAGGTGGTGGTGGACTATCTCCTTTTTGAACTTGGTCTTGAGCGTCATCCACTTTTTTCTGGACGTCTCCTGGAGACGGTGGCTGATCGTCCGGTCTAGGTTCTTGTGGAGGCGCCTCCAAGTCATTTTTTTCTTCAGGGGCATCCGGTTCCGGTTGTGTGTCTGCAGGATCTTTCTTCTCTTTTTCTTCTTCGTCATTTTTGGTTTTTTCTGGAGTAGCATCTATTGTTTTCCAAGAGGAAGATTGTTCATCCCATATTTCACTCCAAGCATGTCCTGTACCGCTATGGATTATAGCTTTCCCATCTTTCACCATATCCACAGAGTGACCTGTTACCATTCTTGCCGGCACTCCAGCTTTTCTACAAAGTGCAATAAAATATGTCTGTGCAACATCGCAATCAACCTGTTTATGTTTTTCTATTTCACTGAAATATTCAGCTGGATTTCTCTTGTATATCATGTTGTATTTTGAGTCGTTGCTGTATTCCAATTTCAAAATATTCTTCATGTAGTGAATAATCGCTCGCGCTTTTTCCGCATTGGACTTTCCGGCTAAAGAATTCAAATAGGTTTGAGTTGATGTCGAAAGAGTTCCTGAAGTCATATCCGCTCTCTCTTCCGCTGCCGGAACTTTTGTACTTGGATGCGGTTCTTTTCCAAAATCCACTGAATAATCCTGATCTTGTCCGGAAGTATTTTTTAAATAAAGAGTACCGTTTTCATCCTTCAATATTTCAAGTCCAGCCGGAAGAGTAAACGGAGCTACTCCATAATTTCTAGGCATGTAGAGAGGAATTGTGGAACCGTTTCTAATTTTTCCTTTTAAAACGTGTTGTTTTGGTGCCGTTCCGGAAGTTACTTTTGTCATTGAAGGATTACATTCCCATTTAACTTCCCTAGGGTTGAATCTATTATAAATCGTTCCTTGATAGTAACCTTTTATTGGAGGTTCTATTGTGTAAAGTGGGGTAATTTTGTCGGATTTTTCGCCGGATTTCATTTCATCCATAGATGGAGACATTGATCCCTGAAAATCCGGTGGCATGTCACCTTGTGGCCCAGTCGCTCCTCCTTGGAAATCGTTGAACATTTTTTCAAGTTCATCTCTTACCTCGTCCGGAAGGGCGTCTGGATCTTCCATCATTTGATCTATAAATTCGTCTACGCGATCTGCGTCTTGTTGTTTTTTTATATCGTCTACATTTCCTTTTATTGCGTCCGTTAATTTTCTTTTTGCATCCGGAGTTCCATTATCCACATAATCCATGTATGCAGCCTCCAAGCTATCTGCAATTTTTATAATTTCGTCTTCTACTTGTGTCTCTACTGCAGCCAATTGAGCAGGAGAAATAATACCCTGATTTTTTAACCATCTTGCTTTCAATACTTCTAGAAGTTTGTCTGTTCTTTTCTTATCTTTTATCGTTGATAAAGAATTATCGTGATTTCTTTTAAGCGCTTCGCGTACCTGTCCACGGCCTGTAGGCCCCATTTTTCTTATTAATTCTGCTTGCGAACGGTTTGCAGCCATTGAACTAAAAAGGTGAGTTGCATCTTGTAAGGAAATTTCTTTGCCCTGCAATGATGCCAAGTATTGCAAATATCCCGTATGATCGAATGATGTGTACATATTTGCCATATCACGAACTTTTCCCACTAATCCATCTAATCCTAGTGTATGGACTTCTCTTGCGTCATATGTAAGACCAATTGGACTCAAAAGTCTTTGGTCCACGGCTTCCGGTTTTATTTTTCCTTCCATTACCTGCTGAAGAACTTCGTCTCTTTTTGCCGGATCTCGATAATATGGAGTCCATGAAGCCCCAGGTAATATTTTTATTCCAAGATCACCAACATAGCTGGCAACTTCCATCGCCATTCTTATATCCTCTTTTCTTTTGCGTATCTGTTCTATCTCTGGTGTTTCCATATTAGTTTTTATGGCTTTGTAGCAGACCATGCAGTTGGCCCACTAAGTTTGTTCACGATATCATCTTGTTCTTTCTCTGAATACAGAAGTGGAACATAGAATCTTTTTACGAGAGCTCTTGCTGTTTCTTCTGCCGTATCAATGTTCATCTTATCTTTTTGATCCATTCTTCCTAAAGCTATCGCACATCTTCTTAAGTCTCTAAGTGTGAACGGTTGATCCACCGTAAACACTCCCCTTTGTGCACCTTTTTGTTTATTTATAAATCCTGTTCTTAATTCATTTCCTATGTACAGAATGTTAAATAAAACCTCTATGTCATATTTTACTTCCGGTGTAAGCCTTGGGTCCGATTGTTGCTTATTTATGTATATGTCCCATAGTTTAATAAATTCATTTTCTTTCATGTCAGGATCCCATGTAAAGTCCGCTAATGATCTAATGGATCTTGCTGCTCTCAATGCCTCTGCTCCTGAGTATGATGTAATCCTTCCAGAAGAATCTCTTCGTGCAAATTCCGGATATTTTACTTGAGTTGGCAACATTCTGGACCTTGTCGCTTTTTGTGGTTTGTTTGTTCCTTCATATCCAGGACCAATGTTCATAGAAGCTACTGCCAAGAACCCTTGAGCAGCCTTTACTATACGACCACTACTGGTTTTTAAAGTTATCTGTCTTTTAGCGTCAAAAAGCGAATGTAAGAACATTTGTGCTGTTTCCGGCATCGCATTAAACTCATTGAAATATAATACTGCGCCAGGAGTTTGCATAGCTTTTACCACTATTGAGTCCTCTTTAACTGTGAAGCTGGCTCCACTTTCTGCCGCCAGCGATACATCCTGCGAAAGGTCGAATTCCGTAGTCCATTTAGAAGCATCGAAAGTAAATTTCGGACGACGAGTTTTTTCACAGAACATGTCTACGATAACATCTTTACCTGTTCCTGCGTGTCCTTCCAGAGAGAGAAGTCCCTCTTTTCCTTCCAAAGAAATCAAAGCCTTTTCAGAGAATTCTTCAAGAACTCTTTCGGCTTCTTCATCCATAACCCAATATCTTTCCCATGTTGGAACTTTTCCTTGTCTAGCTACGTTTGAGTCTTCACCTCTTTCTTTTTCTTCATCTGTAATTGTGCTTGTTACAGCTCTAAGTCTCTGCCATACATAAAGACCAGATTCTTGTAGGAAAGTTATGTATTCCTTGGCTAGATCTACAGATTCTTTTTTAAAACCATCTCTCTGTGTAGCAACTTCCGGTGGGAGTTTATCAAGTGGTTTTCCTTGTCTTTCTTGCTCTTGAATCCAGTCATTTAGAGTTCTCATTCTCTTGTTCAGTTCTGTTCTTCTCGCTCTTAGTTCTGCATATTTTTTCTTGATTTCATGATCACCCTCTTTTGCTACCAACGGATCACCTGATCTTCCCATTATTTTCATTGCATTCATTATTTTCTTTGCATTTCTTACTGTCATATATGATGGGAAATAGCTCCCTTTCGAATCAACATCGAAATATCTTTCATCGTCATATCCAAAACGTTTCATGTCGTCTTGAGCCAATGGACGATCTTCTACTTTTCCATCTGATCTGGTTATTTTATAAAATAATTCGCATTTATAATCATCCGGTGATATTCCTGGTCCTTTCGTTCTGTCGTCCACTTTATAAATAACTTCTACCCTTACTTCTCTCTTCTGTTGTGATTGTTCCACTTTCGCTTCCCAAATCGGAAATGATGTTTTTCCAAACACTGTCATCTGACTACCTGATGTTGCGTCTACAATTGTGTCTTTTTGCCTTCTAACTGTGTATATAAGACTTGCTACTTCCGACTTCAATCTTTGTCGCAAATCATCGGCTCTGTCTTTTGCATCAGTATCTAATGCTTCTATTGACTTCATTGCTGTCTCATAAGTTTTTGCCGTCTCCATCCATCTCCTTGCCGTATCTACATCTGAAAATGCTCTTCCGTTTACCTTTTCAGTTAATTGCTCCAGGAATTCAGCTATTCTGTCTTGGGCGAAAGTTACAAGTGATTCTATTTTTCCAGCCGCGACTTTTCTAATCTCATCCAATTTTGTGTCAAATTCCCTTTTCTTTGTTCTCCTCAATGTTCCCACTTCTGTCATTATTTCCGCACAACGTCGTGTAAAATTCGTATGACTTGCCGGAGCTATTTTCATTTGTGTTTGAACCGACTCTATGAAAACCGGATAATCTAGTTCCAACCAATCCTCAAATTCTTTACGTTTTGTAAATGTACCCACTTTTGATCTTAACGCCGCAAATTGTGTTTCAACGTGTTTTATTAATTCTCCTTCACTTCCTTGAAGAACGTCTTGGATTTCTCCTTGAATCTCGTCTATCACCTCCATTCCCCTTACTGGTACAGCTCTTGGATAAACTGTCATACTTCTTCTATCTGTCTCTATATTCCTGGATTCTGTTGCCAGTCTAGATGGAGGTAATCTTTTTAAATGTTGTCTCAGCTCCGTATAGTATGCAATTTTACCGTTAAAGTACTCCCTCCAAATTTCCACTTCTCTTGCTGCCAAAAGTTCCATCACTGGTGCAAAAATCAGAGCTACAGTCTTTTGATTTCTCACAATTACCATTACTTCCGCCTTAACTCTCTCTATATTTCTATGTACAGCCTTAATGTCCTCTACGTTTTTTGCCGCGGTTATTTCTGGAGTTAATTCTCTTAGATATCTGTCACTTGCTTCCTTCTGATGCCTATCCAGTTTATCTGCCGCCCCAGCTGGAGCTCCAGCTACTGCCGGCCTCCCATTTCCACCTGAAGGTCTGGCTATAGTTAATGCGCCCAACCTCGCTGCTTCTCGTTCTTTTCTTTCTCTTTCCGTGTAATTGTCCAGTGTATGTAGATTTGTTTGAATTTTGCGTAGATTACCTTGGCTATCTCCTACCAAAATACTTCCATCTGATTGCCCCAAAATCTGGCCTTCGAATTTCACTTTATCGTCGTGAAATTTGGATACGCATCTTAATGGTTTGGATCTATCCTTCTCGTTAAAGTCATGATGAAATTCGTAAACAAAAACACTGTTTCCCATTCCTATGAACAGAAAATTTTGACCATAATCGATACCTATTCCTGTTATGGCGCTTAGTCTTGGTAATTGATCCAATTTTAATTCTCTTAATTCCAGTGAATCTTTTCCTGTTTTTTTGTAATCTATTGCGAACATTTTGTCCGAGGATCCATCATATCCTATCGATATTGCCGCATGATCAAATGTGTAGTGGAAAAAACTGCGTAAATCCACGCCATTTTCTTGGAGTTTCCTCGTCTGTGACGGTTCAAAAAAATATGATTTCTGACTCTCTCCAACTGCCCTGCTGTAACCTTCCAAGTCTGGAATTTTTGATAAATCTGAATACTGGAATTTTAATTTAGATTCCAATGTATTAGGATTCATGTCTGTTGTCAGATCGGCTCTTGGAAGTCCACATGTTACTAGTCCATCTACAACGGCCTGTACTTGTTGAGTCCCAAATAGTTCTTCCAAAATAGTGGTAAAAGACACCTGGCTGCCAGAACTTCTGTAATTTGCGATTCTTCTTACGGCTCTTTCCAATGTCTGTTTCATGGATTCATTAACTAACCATTTTCCAGGCTCTGTAGCCGGAACGGTAGTAACTATCTTCCCTCTCGAATCATATATGGTATTTGTTCCACTCCAACGAATTACCACGAGGTTGTCTCCAACCTTTTTGATCGCCTTTGGGCAGTTGTTTATCCCCATATTCGTATCTCTTTGATATTCGCTTTCGGCAAGTGGACGGAATTCATAGCTGAACCCTTCCAACCAATCTCTTTGTTTATCAGGTGAACCTGTTGGTCCAGATGCTGGTGCTTTTGATGCCATATAGTTTTGATTTTAGTTATAATAAATCTGATTATTATAACATAAAATTACTAAGGCGACAATACCGCATCTTTTTATTGCCTGTTTCCTCTGAATTTTAAGCTTTTTTTGCTGCCAATTTACGGATCACTTCCGGATACCACTGTTTTTCGAGGTTTTGTACTCGTTCTTTTAATCTATCAGTAGTATCGTCTGGCAAGACTCTACAAGTTTTTTGAACAATTATTTCACCTGTATCCACTCCTTCTTCCACGTAATGAATTGTCATTCCTGTTTCTTTTTCTTTTGCAGCTAAAACAGCTGCATGAACATTTGCTCCAAAAAAGCTCTTTCCACAGTATTTCGGGATTAGGGCTGGATGTACATTTATTATTCTCTTTGGGAATTTATGTACAAATTCCGAAGTCAAAATTCTCATATATCCTACTAAAACTACCAACTCTACTTTTTCCTCTTCTAAAATCTTTGCCATTTCCATGTCAAATTCCTCCCGAGTCTTACCCTTTGGGTCTATAAAAACTGATTTATATCCTTGTTCTTTAGCACGTTGCAACGCGTATGCATCTGACTTATTGCTAATTACAACTGCAAGCTCAATCCCGGGCATTTTCCCCTCTTTCATCTCATCAATTATTGCTTGCAGATCAGTTCCCCTGGTTGAAGCTAAAACTCCTATTCTGAACATATTTTTAATTTTCACTCTCTACTATTGGTAAACCCAGTTTCTTTTTTACCATATTTCCAGTCTTCGTAACAGCTAAACCACCTAGAGCCGTTTCGCGTAAACGTGGAGACATGTGTTTTGCAATATTATTCATCGCCCAAACCACTTCATCGAAAGGTACTACACTTTTCACTCCCGCCAGAGCCATATCTGATGCGCCAATCGCCGCCATCGCTCCGATCGCGTTTCTCTTGATACAAGGTACTTCTACAAGACCACCCAGTGGATCACAAACCAATCCAAGGTAACTCTTTAAACCAATCGCCGCGGCGTCCAAGCACTGCTGAGGATTTCCCCCCATCATTTCAGTAAGTCCTGCCGCCGCCATTGCCACTGCTGCGCCAACTTCGGCCTGGCATCCTCCTTTTGCTGCAGAAAGTGTAGCATTTTTTGCAATCACCATTCCTATCGCTGCTGCTGTAAATAATCCGCGAAGTAATTTTCTCTTTCCTGCGTGAAAATGTTCAGCACAGCTAAATAAAACTCCCGGGATCACTCCGCATCCTCCAGCGGTGGGAAATGCTACTATTTTTCCCATAAGCGCATTCTGTTCCACGGATGCCAGTGCATATGCCATGGCCCTGATAGTGACTTTGTTTCCCATTAAATTATTTGAATTTCCTAATGCTTTGTATAATTTGTGCGCGTCGCCACCTGATCCGGTCCATTCTGATTTATGTGTTGAGTTAATACCTTTTTTTACGGCTTCGTACATCATGTCACGAGTAAGTTTCATCTGAGAACGGATACTGGAAGGGCGTTTATTCGAGCGCTCAGCTTCGTATAATTTTGCGATTTCAGATATTGCAGTGTTGTGCTCTTTTGTGAGAGTTAACAGATCCTCTCCTGATTTAAATTCGTATTCCATAATTATTGTTTTTGTAATTTTGATAGAGCTCTTACAAAATCAACTCCCGGCATTTTTTCCAGTTCCATAACTTCAGGAAGTTTTATTCTCCTACCTTCAAGGCTGATTACGCAAAGTGCTTTATCTTGATAATGACTTTTTTCCAATTCCGCTACGCCAATTCCAATTTTATTAATCTCTTGGATAACTTTTTTCATAATATTTTTCCCATGATCATAGCAAACGACAAGTGACTGATATTTACCTGCACGACCCTTAATTTTTACGTCAAAATTATCTATTTTCAAAATTTCTATCATCCCTCCTCCGATCGATGAACCAATCACAGACATTTTATACTTTCCGTTTTCAAGAATGATCTGGACTGTATTTGGATGCCAATTTTGCCCCAGATCTTTTTTAATAAATTCGTATTTTATGCCTTGTTCTTGAGCTACTTTGAATGCATCTTTTATACGAATGTCACTTGTACGAAATTTCATAACTCCTCCAAGAAGCGCACGATCCGTGGCGTGACCTTTAAACACTTCTCCAAACGATCCGTGAAGATAAAATGTAACTTTTTTCGGAGTTTTGTGATACAGCGCCCTTGCGAACTGTCCAATTTTGCACGCCCCAGCTGTATGCGAACTTGATGGCCCCACCATTATCGGACCTGCGATATCAAAAATGGATAAATTTGGCATTTTTCGGTTTTTGATAATTTTTCATAAACTGACCAAAAATGTCAGTTTTGGAATAAGTGTATCAGAATAAAAAAGAATGTCTACCCTAAAGTTTTTTGAGTTTCTGTAATTAATAATGTATATTTTATCGGTGTTATTTTTTAATTTATCTTCATGTTATTATCCATTGTATTTCTTATTATTGGGCTTGTTCTCTTGGTGGCTGGAGCGGAATCACTCGTTAAGGGTGCTTCTTCTTTGGCTAAAAGACTTGGCATTTCTCAGCTCGTAATAGGTTTAACTATCGTTGCATTTGGTACATCTGCTCCTGAATTAATCGTAAACGTCGTATCTGCTTTTAGAGGAGCTAGCGATATAGCAACAGGCAATATAATTGGAAGCAATATCTCCAATATATTATTGATTTTGGGCACATGTGCATTAATTGCTCCTTTAGCTATAAAAAATAGTACCGCATGGAAGGAAATTCCTTTTGCAATTCTTGCTATGATTTTAGTTTTCACAATGGGAAACGACAGTTTGTTTGATGGTTCCAGTTTTAATGCCATAACAAGAACTGATGGATTTTCGCTAATGGCGATGTTCGCCATTTTTATGGTTTATATCTTCCACATGTCTAAAACTGAAAAACCTGATGGAAATATAAAAATTTATTCCATGCCTTTGTCTATAACTTTGACCGTTGCTGGACTTATCGGACTTTTTGGCGGCGGAGAATTATTTGTCGAAGGAGCTATAAATCTTGCAAGAATCGCTGGATTGTCTGAATCATTGATAGGATTAACCATCGTAGCTGTTGGAACTTCTCTCCCTGAATTAGCCACATCTGTCGTTGCCACTATTCACAAAAGATATGATATTGCGGTTGGAAATATCGTCGGTTCGAATATATTTAATGTTTTCTGGATACTTGGACTGACTGGTACTATGTTGCAACTTCCTTTTAATCCAAACACAAATATTGATATTTTAGTTGGATTTGCTGCCACATTCATATTTTTCGCTTTTGTGTTTATTGGAAGAAAATACGAATTGGAAAAATGGCAAGGAGGGTTATTCGTAGCCTCTTATATTGGGTATGTATCGTATTTGATTTACAGAGGATAAAATTATCTAATCTCTCCAAGTGGTTTTAGTGGCCTTTCGTCGTCATCTTCAACTGGCACTGTCACTGTTGCTAGTGGAGCTTGTGAAGTTATAACCGTAGTCGTATTTTCTTTTGTAATCGTCTCTTTGACTTTGTCTTCTTCTATTATTTTCTCAATAATTTCTTGATCCTTATCATAAGAAAGGGTCGTGATAGGCCATGGAATTACGATTCCATATTTATCAAATTCTTTCTTTATTCCGATCGTTAAATTTCCTTTTGTTTTTAACCATGCACTTTTCGATTCCACCCATCCTCTTACTTTCAAATCTATTGAGCTTGCACCGAATCCAGCAATTAATACGCTTGGCTTTGGTTGCGCCAAAATCCCTTTTGTCTTTTTTAATACTGACATACAAATCTTTATAGCATTCTCAAGATTATTTCTGTAATCCACTCCTACAAGAACCTCGATTCTTCTGAAAGGATTACTTGTATAACTAATTACATTTCCTGAGAAAAGCGATGCATTTGGAACTATTACTTTTGTTCCATCTATTGCTTGTAAGATTGTAACTCTGGACTGGATTTCTATAACTTTTCCTAGTATTCCTCCAGCCTTTACGAAGTCTCCCACTCTAAAGTGTCTGCTTATAATTATCATTACTCCGGCAATAAAGTTCATGATTATGTCTTTCAATGCAAAACCAATTCCGAAACCTACTGCCGCAATAATTGTAGTTAGATCAATCCCGGCTATTTTTAATCCTATTGTTCCACCAAGAGTCATAATTACCAAATATGTCATTCTTCCAGCTAGGGCTTGTACTTCTTTGTGTTCTTCATCAATGCCTGAATCTGCAAGTTTACTTTCTACTATGCTTCTTACAATTTTTGCGATAATGAATGAAATGAATATTACAATTATGGCAGCTATCCAAAGAGGAATACTGATGATGAATTTTTCAAATAGAGTAGCCAGTTGAGAGGCTGTTCCTCCAGCTATTTGTTCACCTGTATTTGTTGCCGCATAAGCTATATTCATATTCCTTTAGTGTTTCGTTTTAAGAATTTATCATAATATTCTAACATTTTTTTAGACTTTTCTCAAGAGGTTTAGGGGTTTTTTACTCTTTGGTCATGGATTTTAGGATAGTTACTTGCTAGTCTTTGAGTTAGCAATTTTCTTAACCAAAAACATATGGAAGTATTATTACCGTTAGCGATTCCTGTTATCGTCCTTCTTTTGGCCTGTATCAGAGAAGTAAAACAATATGAGAGAGGCGTGAAATTCACTCTTGGTAAGTTTTCCAGCCTTACTGAGCCTGGATGGAGACTTGTAATTCCTGTTTTCCAAAAAATGACAAAAGTGGATATCCGTGTAAAAGCTGTAGATGTTCCAGATCAAGAAGCAATTACAGAAGATAATATCTCTGTGGCAATTAATGCTGTTATTTATTACAAAATAGCCGATGCCGCAAAAGCCATAATTGAGGTGGAGAATTTCTATTATGCCGTTATGCAATTGGCTCAAACAACTATGCGTAATACCGTAGGAGAATTCACTTTGGATAAATTACTAAAGAGTAGAACAGATGTAGCTAAGCAAATTGAAGACGCTATCGAACAAGTTACAGCACAATGGGGTATCGATGTATCTTCTGTGGAACTGAAAGATGTAGTTCTTTCTGCCGAATTAAAGAGAACAATGGCGAAGGTAGCTGAAGCTGAAAGAGAAAGAAAAGCTGTTATTATCCAAGCTGAAGGAGAAGTTATTGCTTCTGATAACATTGCAAAGGCTGCGAAGACTCTTTCTGAATCTCCTGGAGCCCTACACTTACGAACACTTCAATCAATCAATGATCTTTCTTCAGATCAATCAAATACAACCGTTTGGATGGTACCGATTGAAGTATTACGAGCTGTTGAAAAGATATCAGACAAGTTGGACAAGATAGGTAAATAATTCATATACCGTGACCAAAACGTACGGAATTCTAGCTTATCCAGCAAAGCATTCGCTTTCGCCTGTAATGCATAATGCTGCTTTTAAATCTGCCGGTATTGATGCGCAGTATGGTGTTTTTGAAATTCCAGAAAATGAACTTCAACATTTTTTCAAGCATGTAAAAAATGAGCCAATATATGGACTATCTATTTCTCTCCCCTACAAGGAAGAAGTAATGAAATATTTAAATGTAATAGATAATGATGCAAAAGCTATTGGCGCCGTGAATACAGTCACAAATAGAGGCGGAATTTTGTATGGATATAACACTGATTTTATAGGATGCGTATCGGCCATAAAGGAAATCATTCCTTCTTTGAAGAATAAAAGAGTCGTGGTAGTTGGTGCAGGAGGAGCATCCAGGGCCATTATCTATGGCTTACTTAAAGAAGGTGCAAAAGTTTATGTATTCAATAGACACAAGGAAAAAGCTGAAAAATTAAAAGAAGATTTCTCAAAAATTTTCAAAGAAAAAATAATCGTCGGAGATTTAACCGAGATGCTTTCTACTGGAAAAAGTGATCTGCTTATTCATGCCACTTCTACCTGGATTACTAATCCAAATATGACCATTGATGAACTCGAAAATTTCCTACCGTTAAGATTTGTAGAGAAATTTGATTTCGTTATGGACATCGTGTACAAGCCGCTTATAACTCCTCTACTAAAAGTCGCCAGAGAATTAAAAAAACAATTTATTACTGGAGAGAAGATGCTGCTGCATCAAGCAGCCGAGCAATTTAAAATTTGGACAAATCAAAACGCCCCGGTTGATGTAATGAGAAAAGCGCTGGAAGACAACGTGCTTGAATAACAACTTCCTAGTTATGTCTCAGAAAATCTGCTCCTGCTTCGTCCTTAGCCTTTGGAGCTTTCGCCGATTCTTCAACCTCTACAGCTTTTCCATAATCGTTGCTGTAAACAGTTTCTATTGAAAGATAATCTTTATCGTAAATATTTACTATCCAGCAATATACGAGGGTGATTATGCTGTAAACCAACCCAAACATTCCCCATGCCACTGGCAGCGTTGCGAACAAGAATACTGCCGGTTTTTCGATCACTCCAAATACTCCGAATAATACTGCCGCACTTACTATAGTGGACAGTGTCACTCCATATATTCCAAGGATTGAATATTTATGGTTAGCGTAAACTTCCAGAATAAGCTGGCTCACTTGTGCGGAAAGCACGATGTGAAGTGCAGCCGCAAACAATGTCGCGCTAATGTTGATTGATGCTGCTATGAAATATACCGGCACCATCAATATAAACATTATCACGCTTACAATAAAAATCTGATAGAAAGTAGAAGAAACTCTAGTGTATTTGTCGTGTTCCGTGAGAGATAAGAAGAATGTTCCGAGCATGTTTCCAACCGTTGAAGCTAGAAATACCATCACTAACGTAACGAACACAAATACCGGACTCACAAAGTCGCTGTCCTGTACTGCTTCCGGGGTAGTAAACGGTGTTAAAATTGCTCCAGCAATCACGAAAATAAATACGAATATTAGAGATCCTACCGCCCCTCCAAGAGTTCCACCAATGAACTTCAATAAAAGAACACCAAACGATATTGGAGTGGGACCTAATTGTACTGAAGTACTATTTTCCGGTTGTTCTGTCATTTTTTTTGTTTTTAACTTCCATTATTTTATCATAAAAGACAATAAACAACAATACCGCAATTACAATATATGTGTCTGCGAGGTTGAAAACTGGCCATTTCCATATTGATATAAAATCTATTACAAATCCCTTAAATATGCGATCTATCACATTTCCAAGAGCACCGGAAAAGAATAGTGCCAAGATTATTATAGAAAGTGATTTTTCCAGTTTCATGTGGATTTTGCTTAAATAAGCCACCACTATAATCAATGTAAGGCTTATTAGTACCGTTATTTGGCTTGGAATTGGAATACTGAATGCTACTCCTGTATTTTCGGTGTATTGCAGTGTAAAAAAGTTTTTTACTACTTCGATGACCTCACTGGAGTTTGTGTAAAAAAAATATTTAGATAATTGATCAACAACAATAAGTATTGCCGCTCCAATGATTATTTTGAAAATGTTTTTCATGATTGATGTTTTCCGTTAAAACTAGTATATATTCTTCTGCCAAAATAAAAAATAATTTATGGCGAGAATCCCTAAATTTGATACAGTTTTAGCACTTATTGTGCTTTTTTTACTGCTTTTCGGATTGGTAATGATAACGAGTATTGGCGTACCAAAGTCAATTATGCTCTCCGCTCCGGACATTTTGTACCCAAGCTGCAGTGATCCTAACGTAGACTGTTATCTGTTATTCAAAAAACATTTATTCCGTTTAGCAATTGGAATTATCGCTTTTTTTGTGGCTCTAAAGCTTCCAGTGAGATATTGGAGAAAGTTGGCAACTCCTATTTTTATATTCACTGTTATTTCTCTGTTGGTAGTTATGATGTTTGGTACCAGCTATACAACTATTGCAAAAAACTGGGTCACAATTTTAAACACATCTATTCAACCATCTGAATTTGCGAAACTTGGAATAATTCTATATTTGGCAAATTGGCTCACTAAAAGAAAACAACAACTTGCGGATTTCAAAGAAGGATTTCTACCATTTTGTATCATTTCCGGAGCAGTTCTGGTTCCCGTAATTTTGGGAAATGACTTTGGGGGAACTTTTGTTATCGGGTTAATTTGTGTGTGCATGTACTTTATTGCAGGTGCCAGTACAAAGCACTTGGCTTTGGGGTTTCTTATAGCATTCATAGGCTCTATTTTTATTATTTCTACTGTCCCCCATGTTCGCGAAAGATTTCAAGGATTCATGAGAATTGGAGAAGAATGTCTGGAAGATTACTGTTGGCAATCACAGCAGGCAAATATAGCCGTTGGAAGTGGCGGACTTTGGGGAAAAGGACTTACACAAGGCGTACAAAAATCGTACTGGTTGCCACAAGCCAGTGATGACTTTATTTTTGCCGCGTCTGCAGAAGAACTAGGATTCTTGAGAATTATTTTCATTGTGGCTGCTTATCTAATGATTGCTATCAGAGGATATTCTATAGCCAGTAGAGCGGATAATAGTTTTGAAACTTATGCTGCCATTGGAATAACTACATGGATTGCTTTCCAGGGGTTTATAAATATTGCCGTAAATACCGCTTTATTGCCGGTCACAGGGTTAACTTTGCCATTTGTTAGCTACGGTGGATCTTCTTTAGTAGCTTCAATGATTGCAGTTGGTCTTCTTCTAAATATATCTCAAAATACAACTTATGCGAGTAGTTCTAACAGGAGGTGGGACAGGGGGTCACACTATACCAAATATAGCCATTATCGAAGAGGTTAAGAAACACCCCCACATAGAGATTAAATACATTGGATCCAAGAATGGGATCGAACAAAAACTGGTCAAAAAAACTGGCGTCAGTTTTATTGGCATACACTGTGGAAAACTACGCAGATATTTCTCTTGGTTGAATTTTGTGGATGTTTTTAAAATCCCTGTTGGAATCTATCAGGCGAACAAAATCCTGAAGGAACTTAAGCCCGACGTTGTTTTCAGTAAGGGTGGGTATGTCAGTGTTCCTACTGTTATTGCTGCCCATTTCCTTGGTATTCCTATAATCACTCATGAGTCTGATGTTGTCCCAGGATTGGCAAATAAAATTGCAATGAAATATGCAAAAATAATTTGTATCAGTTTTGAAGAAACAAAAAATTATTTAACAAAAAGGCAGCTCGGAAAAGTGGTTTTGACCGGAAATCCCGTACGAGAAAGCATTTTTAATGGCAGTGCAGAAGAAGGGTATAAATTTGTTGGGATGAGGGATTTTAAGCCAATTATTCTAGTAATGGGTGGCAGTCAAGGCGCAATGCAAATAAATAAATTGTTGAGATCAAGTCTTCCTGAATTATTGAAAAAATTTCAAGTCGTACATGTCGCAGGAAGGGGAAATATTGACATTGGAGTACACGCCGATGGATATAAACAATACGAGTATTTGGATGAAAATTTGAAAGATGTGTATGCGATAAGCGACTTAATTGTTTCTAGAGGCGGAGCCAACAGCCTTGCCGAAATAGGGTTACTGAAGAAAAAAGCGGTCATAATTCCATTATCTACTAATGCGAGTCGTGGTGATCAGGTTGATAATACAAGAATATTTGTGAGAAAGTTTGGATGGTCTATGCTAAGTGGAGACGTGAATAAAAATGATTTTATTAATGCCATTTATCAGGCTTACTCTAATCAAACTCACATGAATGGAAATGAGATAGAGAATGGCACAAAGAAGATTGTAGATTTGATAATTAAAATGTAGGGACGGCGTTGTGGAGCCTGAGATGTCTGTTCGAAACACACGGTCGATTTCCCCTGCGAGGAAATCGCCGTCTGATCTCGCGCTCGCTCTTCGCCTTCGGCGAAGCCGTGCCCGCGAGCGCTCCGAAAGGTTTCTCACAAACATCTCAGCTTCCACAAATTACACGTGCTATAATTGCCTCATATGAAAATTGGTATCAATGCGCGGTTCCTGACTAAGCCGTTTACTGGAATCGGGCAATACACAAAAAATTTGTTTATAGAATTGGCAAAAATTGATCAAGAAAATCAGTATGTTTTTGTCGTACACGAAGATATTCCTCAAGATATTAAAAAAGAATTACCAAGAAATGCGGAAATAAAAATTATTAAAGAAAAATCCCTAGGATCCAGTGGATTAAAAAAGACTTGGTGGGAGCAAATATCTGTTCCGGAATTTTTCATACAAGAAAAAACAGATATAGTATTTTTCCCTTATCCTAGCAATCCATGGACAAATGACTTCTATAAAAAAGGCGTAAAAGTTTTTGTCACAGTTCACGACACAATCCCATGGACTCATAAGAGATATACTTCAAGATTACTTTCGCGAATGTATCATTCTCAAACAAAAAAGTCCGTAAATAAAGCTGACATTGTTCTCACTGTTTCTGAACATTCAAAAAAAGAAATTGAGAAAGTTTGCCACACTAAACCAGAAAAAATTCATGTCATTCATGATGACGCCGATGATATTTACAAGACTAATATTGATAGAGAATTCGAAGATGAGACACTTGAAAAATTTAAATTAGTAAAAGACGGTTTTTTCTTGTACTGTGGCGGGTATGACGAGAGAAAAAACATTGATAAATTGGTGGAAGAATACTCCATTTTCGCTAAGGATAATGTGGACTTTTCTTTAGTTTTAGCCGGTGGAAAAGTTCTAGAAACCAATTTGTATTCCAGTTTTGATAAAACAAAAAATGAACATGGAGAGATTATTAAAACCGGATTCTTGAGTGCTGAAGAATTACATGTTCTGTATAGAAACTGTTTGGCTTTTGTACATTTATCGAAAGATGAGGGATTCAATATTCCTGTTATAGAAGCGGCAAATTCTGCTGCTCCATTGATAATTTCCGATATTCCAGTACACAGAGAAATTGCAAAAGATTTCGCATCTTTTGTTAATCTTTCTGCAACTGGAGACTGTGCAAAACAGATGGAAGAACTTCTAGATAGAAATTCCAGAGAGATTTTGAAAAAAAAATCTGAAGATCTTTCAAAAGAGTATTCATGGAAAAAATCTGCACAAAAACTAAAAGATATGCTATCTTCTAAGCAATAAAAAACACAAAATGGATTATTTAGTAAATATTCTTATTGTAATAGGCTCCCTTATCATTTTGGCTATGCTTTGGGCCATTGTAGGAGTTAGACATTTAAAGTTCTTAAAAGTTAGCGTGGATGAACACTGGGAACTTATAGATGAAAAGCTGAGAAAACGTCATGGGCTTGTTCCCAATTTGGTTGAGACTATTCGGATGTTCACAAAAGATGAAGAAGAGATAGTTAAAAAACTGATGAAGGAAAGAATGCTAGCTGCAAAGGAATATCTGCCTACTGCAAAAAAAATTGAATACGAATATGATCTTACAAGAACTATCAACGATATATTCAATCTTGGAAATAAATATAGCGATTTGAGAATGGATACAAATTTCCTCGAACTCAGAAAAGACATCGATGATGTTGAGGCTGTATTACAAGAAAGAACCACGACTTATAACGAAATGATCAGACAATATAATAGACATATCAACTTCATTATACTAAAACCTTTAGCTAAGATTTTTGGCTATAATCCTGCAAATATCTTCGAAGTAGAACAATAATTAAAAAATTCTCTTGACGGTGAGTGACCACTCACCTATACTCTTTGGTGAGGATACGCTTACCTTTTAATCTTACAAACATATGGATGAGATTTTAACAGAGAAACAGGAGGCAGTTTTAAAGTTCATAGAGGAATATCAGATGGCGTATGGGAAATCGCCCACTTTAAAAGAAATGCGTGAGCATTTTCAGGTTAGCAGTGACAACAGTATTCTTAAGCATTTGAAAGCGTTGGAAGAAAAAGGATATATGCAAAAAGATGACACTCCGCGTGGAATAAAATTATTGAGTAGCGTGAAAGAAAGATTTGATATGGCTGCGGAAAGTATTAGACTTCCTATTTTGGGATCTATCCCTGCTGGTGGACCTGTAATGACTGATGAATATATAAATGGATATATGACTCTGGGAGAAGATTTGGCAAAGAATGACAAGGACTTTTTTCTTCTTACCGTTACTGGAAACAGTATGATCGATGCTGGAATTTTTGAGAGTGACTTAGTTGTAGTTAATAGCAAAAAAACACCTAGAGATGGAGATGTTGTTGTAGCCTTAGTGGATAACGCAAACACTTTGAAAAGGTTCGTCAAAAAAGACGGAAAAGTCTATTTAAAAGCTGAAAATAAAAATTATAGTGATATTCATCCAAGAGAAGAATTAGTGGTTCAAGGCGTAGTTACCGCTTTGATAAGACAATACTAAGAGTTCGTAAAATCTAGCTGAAAAACAATCTAAATTTAGAGCTTTTTGAATATATCCAATTAATAACCCCAACATTATGTTCCTAACAATCACAATCGACACAGCACAGACTAATAAATCCAAAATACGAATGCATAGAAAAGCCTTCACTGTCACTGACGGATTCAGAAAATCTTTTAATATGAAGAAAAGAAGTCTATGGCAAAGAATGAAAGCATGGAGAAGGAGTCTTAGAGGGGGGAATTACAGACTTGAAGGGCAAAGTGTAATGTTTTAGACCTTCTGAAGCATACCTTTAACTGTCGCCTCTATTCTAGCTCTAACTTCTCTCCTACGAGCTTGAACATCTTCTATAGTTTGTCCGTCCACTACTTCTGTATTTCCATCACCTTCTAGGGGGACTGAAGCTAAGTTTATTTCTCCTCCATTTGCTCTAACCATGTCTACGATCTCCTTATCGTGATAATAAGAAACCAATGGCTTCCCAGATGAATCCATTGCGTCTACATGTTGAGTCCAATATGACCCCATTTTTTCTTTACCAAATATATCTGGGCCAGTCCCTCCACATATATCACATTTCAATTCATATTCTGCATATCTAGGATTGCTGTCTTTCCATACTGCTCCGGTTCTCATATTGGCTTCTGGGTATAGAGCTTTTATTAAATTTCCCATTATCCTCAATGTGCCTCCTGTTGCCGTTATTTCGTCTAGAATAAGGAAAGATTCTCCGGATTTTATGGCGGCCGCCAACCCTGGGAATTGTTTTTCTATTAAGTCTCTTACTGGAGCGAGGTTCACAGCCAATGTTCTTGGATCTGTTTCGCTTAAGGCTTTATCTATTTTTTTCTGATATTCTGAAAAATTCCTCCAAGACTCTTCTCCTGTAAATTCTTCGTGATTAAACCCTATTCCAAGATGATATCCAACCGCATATACAACCGGATGTGGATTTATTAGATCATATTCGTGAGGAATTGTGTCCTTTTTATCCTTTGCAATGTCTTCCATGAAATCTCTCGCCAAAATAGCCGACATCCCACACACTATAATGTGATTGATGTTTTGTTTGTCTGCATAATCTAAAACTCTGCCTGAAGATTCTGCAAAGTTTTGTAAATGTGAGTCTATATTTTCAGGATCTCTTACTTCTGTCATTTATTTTTTTATATTTGGGTATTTTATCATATTTTAGCCATTTAAACAACGTCCTTAACTTTCTTTCCTTGTGTTTTTTTCATATGCGTATTAAAAATCTATAGTACTTTATGCCACTGTAGCTCAGTTGGTAGAGCGATGCTTTCGTAAAGCAGCGGTCCCGGGTTCAACTCCCGGCAGTGGCTCCATTATGTTATAATTGGCGCGTATGGATTTTAAATTTGTAAAAATAGCTGTGTACGTTCCTAGTTCTCATGCGGAGAAAATCCGTGAGGCTTTGGCAGAAAATGGAGCTGGTAGGTTTAATAGATATGATTACTGTAGTTTTACCACAAAAGGAATAGGTCGTTTCAGACCTCTGAAAAGCGCGAAACCGTTTATAGGCAAATCTGGAAAAATCGAAAAAGTAAGTGAAGAAAGAATTGAAACTATCTGCCTAAAAAAGAACTTAAAAAAAGTCTTAGCTGCTATAAAAAAAGCTCATCCCTATGAGGAGCCTGCAATTGATATTTTCCCCCTTCTGAGAGATTAGGGCTGGAAGCCAAAAAAAAGGGTTTCAATTTTGGTCAATTATTAGGTAGAATTATGGTCCGGGTTTGAGGGGCATTTCTTAGGGCATATATTATGGAAAATCTGACACCGATGATGGTGCAGTACAAAAAGGTAAAAGAAAAATACCAAGATACAATTTTAATGTTTAGACTTGGAGATTTTTATGAAATGTTTTTTGAGGATGCTTTGGAAGCTTCTAAAATTTTGCAGATAACTCTGACTGGCCGAAATAAAGGCGATAAACAGAAGGCTCCAATGTGTGGAATCCCCTTTCATGCTGTTGAAAATTATTTAGCTAAATTGACCAGGGCTGGGAAAAAAGTTGCTATATGTGATCAGGTTACTCAACCAAATGGTCGCGGAATTGTGGAAAGAGAAGTTACTCGTGTAGTCACTCCTGGAACTACTTTTGATGATAATATTTTGGATAGCAGAGCAAATAACTATATATCTTGTGTCACTAAAAATGGCGACGTTTTTGGATTTGCTTATGCCGATATTACGACCGGAGAATTTCGAACTACTGAACTTGTGAACTTGAAAGAATTGCGATCTGAATTAGCTAGGATAAGTCCATCGGAATGCATTTGTAGTGAAGAAATTCGTGTGGAATTAAAAAATGTTTTTGCTGAAATAAGGGGCATGTATGTGTTTCCTTATGAATATTTCAAAGAGGCGGAGAGTGAACTTAAGGCAAATTTTGAATTAAAATCATTGCAAATTTTTGGCTTAGAAGAGCGAAAAGTAGCAGTTTTAGCTTCCGGGATTCTTTTTGAATATTTGAAAGAAACTCAGAAGACGAACTTAAAACATATTCAAAAAATAAACTATTATGAACTTTCTGAATTCATGATTTTGGATGAATCTTTGATTAGAAATTTGGAAATTTTCTATACATCGCGAGATGCAAAAAAAGATGGAAGCTTAGTTTCTATATTAGATCAGACTGTAAATTCGATGGGTGGACGTATGCTTAGAAGATGGTTACTACATCCCTTACTTCATAAAGAAAAAATTGAAGATCGTTTGAATAAAGTTGAAATTTTCGTCAAAGATTCGAGCTTACTTCGTGAGGTTAGAGATAAACTTGGAAATATTTATGACATAGAGAGACTTATTAGCAGACTGAGCCTCGGAAGCGGTAATGCAAGGGATTTGAAAGCCCTACAGAAATCGCTAGAAGTTGTCCCTGAAGTTAAAGATTTGATCAAAAATATAGAAGAGTTGAAAGATATTTCTAATGAATTAAATCCCCTAACTGAATTAAAAGATCTAATAGAAAAAGCCATCGTGGATGAAGCTCCAATCAGTGTTAGAGATGGAGGTTTGATCAAAGAAGGATTCAATTCCGAACTCGATGAAATACGAAAAATAAGCACTCAAGGAAAAACTTTCATCAAGGATTTACAAGAAAGAGAAATCACCAGAACTGGCATCAACTCGCTAAAAATTCGATTCAATAGCGTCTTTGGATATTACATCGAAGTGAGCAAAGTAAACTTAAAATCTGTTCCTGAAGATTACATTCGCAAACAAACTTTGGTGAACGCTGAGAGATTTATCACTCCTGAATTAAAAGAATATGAAGATAAAGTTTTGAATGCCGAGGAGAGGATAAAAACTTTGGAATACGAATTGTTCTATCAAGTAAAAATGGCTGCAGTTAAGGAAATTCTCGCATTGCAGAAAACTGCCAGAAGAGTTGGAGAATTAGATGCATATGCGAATTTTGCATTCATTGCAAATAAATTTAGTTACTGCAAACCTGTCATCAATGACAATGGAAATATAAAAATTGTTAACGGAAGACATCCTGTAATTGAGAGAATTAGCCAGTCACAAGATTTCGTCCCGAATGACTGTAGCCTAGATGAAAAAAATAAATTTTTACTTATCACTGGACCGAATATGGGAGGTAAATCCACATATTTGCGTCAGATTGCCTTGATCGTATTAATGGCTCAAATTGGCGGATATGTACCAGCTGAAAGTGCTGAGATTAGCATAGTGGACAGAATTTTCACACGCGTAGGAGCAAATGATAATCTCACCCGTGGAGAAAGCACTTTCATGGTTGAGATGACCGAAGCTTCGTATATTTTGAACAATGCTACTAAAAATAGTTTGATAATTTTAGATGAGATTGGAAGAGGCACTTCGACTTATGATGGAGTAAGTATTGCATGGGCCGTAATGGAATTTATTCACGATCAAATTCGTGCAAAAACTATTTTCGCAACTCATTACCATGAATTGATTGAACTTGCAGATAAGCTTGAACAAGCCAAAAACTTAAGTGTCAGCGTAAAAGAAAACGAAAAAGATGGAGTAGTATTTTTATATAAAGTTGTGGAAGGAGGAGTGGATAAAAGTTATGGAATTGAAGTAGCAAAGTTAGCAGGATTACCAAAAGATGTTGTCAGTAGAGCTCGTGGAGTTTTGACTGAACTTGAAAATAAACACATTCAAAAAACTAAGATTCATAAAGATCAAATTGGAATGTTCATAGATAACAACAGAGCTCCCGGAGGGCTTGATCCTGCGACAAAAGACATCCTCCAACAAATTAAAGATATCGATTTAAACAACATGACTCCGATCGAAGTCATGCAAAAATTACATGAAATTAAGAAAAAATCATCACAATAAAATATGTCTATAATAAAAGTTTTGCCAGAAAATTTAGTTAATCAGATCGCTGCCGGAGAGGTTGTAGAAAGACCTGCGAGTGTCGCGAAAGAATTAGTTGAAAACAGTATCGATGCAGGAAGTACAAGCATAACTGTAGAGGTAAAAAATTCCGGAAAGACTTTAATAAAGATCACAGATAATGGCTACGGTATTGACAAAGACGACCTCACCCTTGCCATCGCGAGACATGCCACAAGCAAGATCGGAAGTGAATCTGATCTATGGAATATAAAGACTATGGGATTTCGTGGAGAAGCTCTCGCAAGTATTTCTTCTGTTTCAAAATTAACTATTCGCAGTAAGACAAAGATGAGCATGTCTGGATACGAAATAAACTGTGAAGGCGGAAACATGATAAACATGAAAGACTGCGGAATGGGCTATGGGACTCAGATTTTCGTGCATGATCTTTTCTTTAATACTCCTGCTCGTCAGAAATATTTAAAACAAGAAAGCACCGAATTGTTCCACATCACTTCAACTTTAAATACTATCGCGCTTGCAAATCCAGATGTTGCTTTTAAATTTCTCCATAACGATAAATCTGTTTTTGATTATCCTAGATGCACAGATTTAATTTCCAGAATCGCTGATGTTTTTGGAAAATCTACCGCGCACGCGATGGTGCCTATTTTTTATGGAGGCAGTGATTTTGAGATAACTGGATTTATCGGCAAACCTGTAATTTCTAGAACTACAAGCCAACATCAGTATTTCTTTGTAAACAAAAGACCGATCAGTCACAACGTTTTAGCCTACACGATTAAGCAGGCTTATCATTCTTTGCTGATGGAAAATAAAAAGCCTGTGTTTGTAATTAATATAAAAATCGATCCTTCTTTGATCGATGTAAATGTTCATCCAAGAAAAATTGAAATAAGATTTCAGGACCAACAGAATATTGTAAAAACAATGTACAGTGCGACAAAAGCCGCCCTGGAAAAGAGTAATTTGATGCCACTTGCATATACGGAAACTACGAGATATATGTCCGATTCGTTCCCAAAAGACAAGGATGTCAGTGCGCCTTTATTTCAAAATCAAGATTATAGTAATCCAACTTCACGACCATCTACTATAAAAGACGCGATGGAATTTTCGAAAAATTTCTTGGATATGCGTGACTTCAATCCGATAAAAACAGAAGACATCGATCAGGCAGATAGTATAAAAGCTATCTCTCAAGTTTCCGATTCTTATATAGTTGCAAAGGATAAGCGTGGCCTCATTTTGATAGATCAGCATGCGGCACACGAGCGCGTGAGATATGAAGAATTGATGGATCAATTTGAGAATGAAAAGAAAAATATTCAGCCGTTACTTATGCCTGTACAGTTGGATTTGAGTAGTGAAGAGCTACAAGTTGTAAATGAGAATGGAGATATTTTTAAAAATCTTGGATTTGGAATTGAACCATTTGGTGGCAATACTTTGATAGTGAATGAAGTGCCAAGTTTTCTTGTGAAAGAAGATTTGAATGACATTATAAATGGCGTGATCGATGACATAATCAATCAACAAAAAGCTTCAAGAATACAAGGGAAGACAGAATCGATTATCAACTATATGGCCTGTAGAAGCGCCGTAAAGTTCGGACAAAAACTTTCGCTCGAAGAGATGCAGGTACTTATAAACAAGCTAGAAAAATTAAAGAGACCTTATACTTGTCCTCATGGAAGGCCTACAATGATTTCACTTTCGACTGGTGAATTGGAGAAGATGTTTGGGAGGAAATAAATAACCGATATAGGTACTTTTTTATTTTTTCGTCCCTAGATAAACCATATAAGCACCGCCAAAAATTGCAAAAATCGTCCAAGTATTATAACCCATCAATTCTGCTGTCCTCCAATTAAGTATATATTTAAGATTCCCACCAGCTAAAGTCCCCATTATCAATAAAGCACCAATAATAAATAGGACTATCCTTTTTGCGCTTCCCTTTTTCTTTCCTTGTTCCATATTACATTTAGTTAGAGACTATTTTCCCCAAATCCCACTAAAATATCTATCGTACACTAAGTTCGTTGCGTAGATGATATGTCCATTTTCATCGAGTCTGCTCTCTGATGGATATGTTGCGAAGTTTTTTATTTCTGGATCTGTAGAAACTATCTTTGTAAAGATACTGCCGCGACTTCCAGGCTGTTTTTCGACAATCATTTTATATGTAGAGATCGGTTCCATCTTCAGCAAAAATGGGAGCTTATATGTTATTGTCACTTCTTTTGATTCCTTTGGAGGAATGTCCATTTTTGTGTAGTAATAGGTTTTTTTTGTATCATTATCGAACTTTGTTTGGAGATCTTTATCAGAAGATTCGAGTAAAATACTTCCATCCGGAACATAAATTCTTATACCTACTCTGTTATTTCCTCTACCCAAAATATCTATCAACCAATCCGGCAATTCTTCTAAATTATATTTCTTTAAAGTTTTTTCCCATTCATTTACAAGTTTATCATCCCAAAGATGAGATCTCTTGATTGTAAGCCTGTTCACGAGCGAGCCATATTTATCTATATGCGTCGTGTGAGTTATTTTTTCCTCCATAAACTTTTCGGATTTATTCCATCCTTGAGATACATTTATCACACTCAAATAGTCTTCATCTTTTGCGTTTTGGTCCACTCTTCCACTCGCTCCCGAT
>Ga0074195_1001676_pt1 | contig 29143 bp, 23 predicted proteins | sample EPASupsiteHSE623_FD_64525 | JGI IMG/M metagenome (GOLD analysis project Ga0074195, IMG submission 64525) | Bioremediated contaminated groundwater from EPA Superfund site, New Mexico - Sample HSE6-23 | ecosystem: Environmental > Aquatic > Deep subsurface > Groundwater > Contaminated ... | reverse complement strand
TGAGCATGGAATCAGGAACGGAAAGAGCTTCAAGTGTCCTTCGTGTTCCTGGTCTGGCGATGCTGATTTCAATGGCGCAAAGAATATTGCTTTCTTGGGCCGCTATGTAGTCCGGCCTGGAGGTTCGGAAGGACTATCAAGTATCAAGGCAGTCCTTTCAGGGCTACTGAAAGCCCGTACCCTTCAGGGGACTGGGTAGATTACGCGAATGGTCGAACTGATGCAGTTCGCTTCAAGTCCATTTTTAATTGCCCGCGCCTGATTAGCATCACAGACAGGCTTTTAGGTCCGTTATTTGCTTTTCAATGGTGTCCACGACTTTGGCGTTCTCCATGTATTCCAGGCTGCCCTGACAGAAGGGACAGATGAAATTGGCCTCGCTCGCCTCATCGAAGATAAACCTGGCACAGCCCTCGGTGCAGGCATAGAAGATGTTATCCTTCTCATAGGTGAGCCGCTCATCCAATTTGCGCAGCAGCCTCTTTGCCTCCGACTCCAGGGCCTTGTCGAAGTTCTCGGGACAGAGCTGCCACAAATAAGTGAGCCAGCCGGAATCCGGATCCCTCTTGCGCCGGTAAATGGCCAGCCTGTGCTCGTAGAGGAGATACAGCGTGCGCCTCACGGTGTTCAAGCTGATGCCCGTGAGTTCCGCCAGCCGCTCATCGGTTATCTCTTCGCCGGGGATGCATTCTACAATACGCAAACCGTCTTCCCCTACCAGCTTGTTCAGATAAGCTCTGTGGATAACTTCTTCGATAACTGTCAATGAATCACTACCCCGATTGTCTAGTTTATAAATTTTCGATCAAACCCGATTATCCAATGAACCGATACCCGCATCCAGTATTCAATTAAGATCGTTTAGTTTTATTGAGATTACTTGCTTATGTCGCGTGTCGTCCCGAGGATATACGCTAGTCTTCACCAATGCCCCATTTGCCCATATCTCATCTTAGATTATTATAGCGCCGTTCTTCTATATATCCTAATCGTGAAAACATTTTTCGGAAAGTTGATCCGAAGAGATAATTCGGTACAAATACCAGAATGATCAGTATCAAACGACATCAATAGCCGATAGAGATTATAGTTACGAATTAAAATGGGAGTGAAAGCTACAGTAATGCAAAGAATTATAGTAAGATAAAAAAAGAAAATTGATATTAGCATCTAGCTTGATTCAGTCTCGGTAAGGAGGCTCTTCAGCCTCTGGATGGACTGCATGGCCTGGCTGGCCTCATTCATCTTCTCCTGCTCGTAATAGTGCAGGATGTCTTCGATGGGCGTCTTCAGCCGGTAGACCTTCATGGGCCTGCCCGTGCCGTCGCTTCTGCCCATCTTCTCCTCGATCCAGTTGTTCTTGCGCAGCGTCCTCAAGGCTATGCTCACCTCGGGCTGGCGAAGGTCGGACCCCCTCTCGATCTCCCGGGAGGTGGCCTCGGTGCCGCTGGCGAGATAGGCGATCATGTTGGAGACCTTCCTCGGCACGCCCAGGCTCTTCAGAGTCTCAACCACTTCGATATCCTTTTCATCAAATCTCATTACGAAAGATTCCTTCATTGTTATCTTCTCCCTTTTTTTGCTCCCTTTAGATAAAAGAGGTACGTTATGATATAAATAGTTTATTTATGTAAATTAAATTTTTACTATTATTACTACAATGCGTAAAGGCATTAAAAATAAATAACTTTGTAAAAATTTGAATTAACTACTTTTTATTCTCTCTACAAATTTCTTCTTCTTGTCTACAGCATTCCTGGCGGCCAGGTCTACCAGCCTCGTCATCTCCGCCACATCCCGGCGCGCATCCTGACCGATGGCTTTCTTGATGGGCGTGTAGGCTGCCTCTCGGAAACGAGGCTCGAAATCGGTCTCGCGTCCATCGATATTCAGCTTTGCACCCCTGCCCTCTTCCACTCTTCCGATCTCGTCCACGGCCACGCCTGCCCCCCGGATGGTCCTGGCGATTCTCTGCGCCTCATCGGGCGGCGCGATGATGAGCAGGGCATCGATGGAGACGCCCAGGTAGTCGATTTGCAGGCTTTCCAGCATCTTCTGCACCACGGGATTGACCAGGCGGCGCATCTTCTCCTCCTCGAAGACCAGCTTGACCCCTGCGGTGTAGGAGATCTCCTTGGCGTCGCCGCGAATGCCGCCGTTGGTCACATCAGTCATGGCATGGATGGTCAGATCCTCCCGGAGCAAGGCCTCGCTCGCTTCCAGGAACTTGATGTTGAGCGTCTCGTCCACCACCTCGTGCATTCCATAATAGAGCGCTGCGGAGCAGATCGTTCCGCCGCCTGCGCCTTCCGTCATCATGATCACGTCGCCGGGCACGGCATCCTTGCGGGGCGTGATCTTGCGAGAGACGCCCACCGCGCCCACGCAGCCGGTGAGCCGGTCGCCGATGACCATGTCTCCGCCTATGCGCAGCGTGCTGCCGGTGATGAGCGGGACATTGATCAGCTCGGAGACGGTGGCAATGCCGGCGATGTGGTCGAAGAGCTTGGCCACGTCCCCATCATCGGCCAGGTGAATGTCCGAGAGCATGGCCACCGGCTTTGCCCCCATGACGTAGATGTCACGCAGGGCCGCACGGGTGACGTGGAAGCCCGCCAAAAAAGGATAGTCGCTGAGCCGGGAGTGCATGCCGTCCACGGTTACTACTATATACTCTCCGCCTGCCTTCACCACGCCCGAATCGTCCAGCTGGCGGGAGTCGACCACGGCATCGGTGCGGCCGATGACCTCGGCGATCTTGGTATGAGTATAAAAGTCTCCGGAGCCGCGCGATCCGACGCCGTAGTCGCCCATGCTGACCCCCACATTCTCCAGCCGGAAGACGTCGCCCCGGGGATGGAGCGTTGCCTTTGCTTCCTCTAAAACCGCCCGGGCCAGCAGCTTTGCCTGGCTCTCCGGAATCTCCTTTACCTCTCGGATGAGGGCGACCAGCTTGGATTCGATCGCATCGTCCTTCCTCTTCAGACCTCTCTTGGCAAACCCTTCCAGATCCATGGCAGGCTCAATGTTCTGCCCCTAGAAAAGTTCATCTCCTGGCGAAGAGCCGCTCCAGATGGCCCTGATCCATCACGATCATCACCGGCCTTCCGTGGGGGCAGGTCAGTGGATTCTGGCACTGATAAAGATCGTCCAGGAGCTTTTGCATCTCTGTCATGGCCAGCTTCTTTCCCGATTTGATGGAGCCCCTGCAGGCCAGCAGCTTGAGGATCTCATCCCGGTTGGTGGAGGCCGGGCTGACCTTGCCGCGCAGGAAGAGGTCCTTCAGGATATCATGCACCGCATCGGTGTTCTCCAGCCGCTTCCCCAAGGCCGGAACCGACCGGACGCTGACGGTGCTCCCTCCGAAGGGCTCAATGTCAAAGCCGATGTCGGAGAGCGTCTCCCGCCAGGACTCCATCATGATCAGCTCGCTGGGAGACAGTTCCAGGGCAATTGGCACCGCCAGCTCCTGCTTGATGTTTTTATGGAGGTATCGCTCCCTCAGCCTCTCAAAGCGGATGCGCTCTGCAGCGGCATGCTGATCGACGAGCATCAGCCCCTGCTCGCTCTCGGCCACGATGTAGAGGTCGAGGATCTGGCCCAGGATCCTGATCCTGGGCGGCTCATTCACGATCTCGCCTTCGCGAACTTTGCACTCCACCCCGTCGCCATTCTCCAGAGGCAGGGTCCTCTGCTCCTGGCTCTGGGAGATGGTTGCCTTTGGCGGGGAGAACTCATGGCCGGGAATATGCTCCGGCTCGGCCTGCTCTTTTGCCTGGACTATAAGCGCCTCCTCCACAGCCCGCCCGAGTGCTGCCGTGATCTCCTCCTCTCGCAGGAGCCTTATCTCTCGCTTGGCAGGATGCACGTTCACATCCACCAGCTCCGGGCTGATCTGCAGGGAGAGGACGGCCACAGGGCTCTTTCCCAGGGGAATGATATTTCGAAAAGCGTCTCGCAGAGCGCCCAAGAGTGCTTTGGACACAACCGGGCGACCATTGACGAAGATGAATATCCGGTCCGGGCTGCTCCTGGTGCTGAGCGGGTCTCCCACTACGCCGATCAGTTCCCAGCCGCGACCAGCCGCGCGCAGGGCGGTCATGGCCTTGAGGGTCTTCAGGCCCATGATGCGTCCCAGGATGCCGTCCCAGCTGGAGGATTTGACGGACTGGAAGAGATGGCGTTTGCCGGAGAACAGGTCAAAGGCGATGGTGTAGTTGATGATGGCCATCTCGGTTATGGTATTTGTGACGTAAACCAGCTCAGCCTCTCTTCCCTTGAGGTGCTTTCTCCTGGCCGGAACGTTGTAGAAGAGATCCCAGACTGTGATTGTGGTGCCCACCGCGCATCCCACATCCTTGATCTCCGCCAGGCTGCCGTTTTCCATGCGCAGGTAGGTGCCGCTGACCGCGCCGCGGGTCTTGGTGCGCACCTCCACGCTGCGAGAGACGCTGGCGATGCTGGCCAGAGCCTCGCCCCGAAAGCCATAGGTACTGATGTTCTCCAGGTCCCCGGCATCGCTGATCTTGGAGGTGGCGTGCTTCTGGAAGGCCAGAGGCAGATCCTCCCGGTCCATGCCGCAGCCGTCGTCCGTCACCCGGATGAGGCCCTTGCCGCCGTCCTCCACCTCCACCGCTACCCTTGATGCGCCGGCGTCGATGGCGTTCTCCACCAGCTCTTTTACGGCGGAGGCGGGCCGCTCAATGACCTCACCGGCTGCGATCTTGTTGATGGTGTCCTCATCGAGAAGCTTAATTTGGGCCATCTCTCTCCTGCAGAGTCTTCTGGTATTCCGCCAATCGGTTCAAAGCCTCGCGGGGCGTCAGCGAATCGATTTCCAGGCGCATGATCTCATCCAGCAGCGGGTCGCGCACCTGGGGCTGCAGGATCTTCTCGCCCTCGGGCTTGTCAAAGAATATGAGCTGGGTGTAGCGGGACGATTTTTTCAACCTTTTGTTCTTGGAGAGCGGCTCTATCACCGCCTCCTTCTCGATCTCTTTCAGGATCTCATCCGCCCTCTTTGTCACGGCCTCGGGGACACCGGCAAGCCTCGCCACATGCACGCCGTAGCTCTTGTCCGTGGCACCGGGAATGACGGTGCGCAGGAATGTGATATTGCCATTATCCTCCTTGACGGCGATGCTGCAGTTGCGAACGCCCGCCAGTATGCCCTCCAGCTGCGTCAGCTGATGGTAGTGGGTGGCGAAGACTGCTTTGCATTTGATGTTGCTGTGCAGATACTCGGAGATGGCCCAGGCCAGCGATAGCCCGTCGAAGGTGCTCGTGCCGCGGCCCACCTCGTCCAGCAGCACCAGGCTGTCGCGAGTGGCGGCGGCGAGGATAGCCGCGATCTCCGTCATCTCCACCATGAAGGTGCTGCGGCCTGCAGACAGGTCGTCGTAAGCTCCCACGCGGGTAAAGATGCGGTCCACCAGGCAGAGCGAGGCGAAGGTCGCGGGCACGAAGGACCCCGCCTGGGCCAGGATGACGGAGATGGCGATCTGCCTCATGAAGGTGGACTTGCCGGCCATGTTGGGACCGGTGAGTATGATCAGGCGCTCGCGGTCGCTGTCCAGAAGAACATCGTTTGGCACAAATCCGCCCCGCATGGCCTTGTCGAGAACGGGATGCTTGCAATTGCGCAGGGCTATCCTTCCCTCCGCATTGAACTCCGGCTTGACAAAGGAGTTCTCAGCCGCAACCGTGGCCAGGGCCAGGAGAACATCCAGCTCGCCCATGGCCGCTGCCCTCTGCTGAATCTCTTTGGAGTATTGAGCGATCTCGGCGCGAACTTTGCCGAAGATCTCCTGCTCCAGGGTTATGGACCTTCCTTCGGCGGAGAGCACCTTCGTCTCCATCTCTTTCAGCTCCGGGGTGATGAAGCGCTCCGCGTTGGCCATGGTCTGCTTGCGAATGTAGTCCTCCGGAACCAGGTGCAGATTGGCCCGGGTGACCTCCAGGTAGTAGCCGAAGATGTTGTTGTAGGCGATCTTGAGGGACTTGATGCCGGTGCGCTCTCTTTGGGCGCTCTCCAGGCGCGAGATCCAGCCCTTGCCGTCCCGCAGCAGAGCGCGAAGCTGGTCCAGCTCCGCATCGTAGCCGGGCTTGAGCACGCCGCCGTCCCGCAAATTGGTGGGCGGATCGTCGGCAATGGATCTTTCGAGGAGGGCCACGACCTCGTCCAGCGGTCCCAGCCGGCGGCACAGATCCTGAAGATAGGATGAAGCCGAGCTTTGCAGGACGGCATTGAGCCTGGGCAGCCTCTGCAGTGTGCTCTTCAGCACCACCAGCTCCTTGGGATTTGCCGACGCGCAGGAGACCCGGCTCATCAGCCGCTCCAGGTCGGAGCACCCTTTCAGCTCCTCGGCCAGGCTCATGCGGAGCACTGCGTCGCGGCAGAGCTCTTCCACGCCGTCTTGCCTTCTTTTGATCGCATCCAGGGACTGCAGCGGCATCTGAATCCAGCGTGCCAGGGTGCGAGCTCCCATGGGCGTCCTGGTCTCATCCAGGAACTCCAGCAGCGTTCCCCGGCGCGTTCTGTCGCGAATGTTCCTCAGAATCTCAAGATTGCGCAGCGTGACATCGTCCAGCACCATGAACTCCGATCCGCAGTAGTGCCGGATGTCAAACAAATGTCCCAGGGCGTCGAAGTGGGATTTGTGCAGGTAGGTGAGGATCGCGCCGCAGGCGCGGACGGAGAGGGGCTTGTCCACCAGGCGCAGCCTCTCCTGCCAGCCGGGACCATAAGCTCCCTCCAGGGCGGACGCTGCACTCTCCGCTGAGAAGCATGCATCTTCCAGTACCTGCTGCCGTGTGCCCTCCCAATCAAGGGAAAAGGGCGCGATGCACTCCGCCGGCCGGAACTTGGCAAGCTCGGACGCCAGCCGATCTGCCGGAATCTCCGTGGTCAGGAACTCGCCGGTCGAGACATCCACCAGTGCCAGGCCCATCTCATCCCCTTCCCGCACCACCGCGGCCAGAAAGTTGTTGGAGCACTCCTCCAGCATGGACGGCTCAATGATGGTGCCGGGAGTGACCACGCGGGTGATCTCTCTTTTGACCAGCCCCTTGGCGGTCTTGGGGTCCTCCACCTGGTCGCAGATGGCGACCTTGTGCCCGGCCTTGATGAGCTTGGCAAGATAGGCTTCCAGGGCATGGTAGGGCACGCCCGCCAGAGGAATCTTGTTTCCCTCGTCGTCCTTCTGGCGGGAGGTAAGAGTGATGTTCAGGTCGCGAGCGACGACCACTGCATCCTCGGCAAAGGTCTCGTAAAAGTCGCCGACGCGAAACAGCAGTAATGCATCCGGGTATTGCTTCTTTTCCCGGTAGTACTGCTCCATCAGGGGCGATAGCTTGGCGGCGGTCATTATATTCCATCGACCTGTTGCATCTTCCTGATATTTTCCCTTTTGGTGAGTCATGCGAGTTCGCAGGGACAATTCAGCTCATCTGAAATTAGCGATTGGAATGCTATCCATAGATTTTCAATTGATTGACGATATTAGGAAAAATTTATATACGTTGATTGTCGTTTAATGTAATAACGATACTTAAATTGGTGATATGTCATGAAGATCAGAATTGTCAGCTCCAAGAAAGAGATTGAAACGATAAAGCCGAACGAGAAAGCCGTCCATCTGGCATTCCGGGCATCCAATCTGGATTTCCTCGGCCTGATGCAGAAAGCACCCCGGCTGCAGCTCATCCAGATTCCCCCCTCGTACATGAAGACCGTATCCAAAGCCATCGGCGCATTCCTGGAGATGCAGGGCGTGGCCCTCATCGAAGGCGATGTCTGGGGCCACAGAAAAGACCTCGATGAGTACTTCATGGTCCCCGATGAGGCGGAAAAGGTCATCAAGGCCATGACCAGAGAAGGCGCACAGCCTGAGAAGATCGCACAGGAAGTTCAGAAGACTTCCAAGATGGGAAAAGAGCTCATCAAATACATGGCAAAGGCCGAAACGGCGGCATAAAGGTCGCGCAAGACAAAAACCAATCAAATCCTACGCGGCGACACTCGGAACACCTGCCTAGAGTTTCTCTTTTCCATATTTCCTGATTTTTCCAAGGGATTTCCTGCTCATTCTCATTCATTTTTTCTATCTTGCATCACTTCTCTGCTAGCATTCTCATCCACGCATTCTCTCACAGGTTCGCGCACTAACAAAGATAACAGCGTCACTCCCACCGCTATGGCCACGAAGGCCGTTACCGCGCCGTTTACTCCGTATACATCAGCAGTTAGACCGGCGACAAGCGGTCCCACCACCACTCCCGACATGCGAGAGGTGTTGAAGATGCCGTATATCTCCCCGCGCCGCGAGCCGCAGGTGGTGTCGGCAATGAGCGCTGCCGCCGCCGGGCTGCCCATGCCAAGGCCCGTTCCGATCCCCGCGAAGAGGATGACGACCTGGGGAAGGCTGGCGGCCACAAAGAGCGCGGCGAAGGAGACGGCGCCGGCCAGGCAGCCCGTGAAGATGAGCAGCTTTCGCCGTCCCCGATCGGCCTGGCGGCCAAAGTAGACGTTGGAGAGAGCGGTGCTGCCTCCGTAAGCCATGTAGATCAATCCGACGTCGGTGGCGGAAAATCCGAGCCGCGAGGCGTAGCCGGGCAGCATGGTGTAGTTGAAGCCGCCCACGATTCCCGCCCATAAGACCACGGAGCAGCAGGCCAGGAACGTGAGTTGAAACCCAGGATTGATCAGCCGCTCCTTTGCCACTTTGGGCTCATCACCTAACGAAATCTCCTTCTTCACCGGCTCCTGTACTCTGAAATATACGATTATGAAGGATATTGCGCCCAGGAGCGCCCAGAAATAGAAAGGCGCACTCATGCCGAAGGAGTCGTAGAGCATGCCTCCGATGAGAGGACCGAAGGCCAGCGCTGAGAAGAATGAGGCATTGTACCAGCCCATAGCCGCTCCCCGGCTCTCCGGCCTGGCCTGGTCGATGATGAGGGCCATGGCCAGCGGCCAGACGGCTGAAGCCCCTACGCCGCCGAAAGCCCTGATGATGAGGAGCGCATAAGCATCCGTGGCATAGATGTAAAGAAGCGGCATGAATGTGAAGCTGAGAAGCCCGAGCAGCAGGATCTTCTTTCTTCCCAGACGGTCGGAGCGCCGCCCGATGGGGACCTGGCTGATCAGCTGCACCGCTCCGTAAATGGAGACGATGATGCCAAGCAAGGTGTAAGACGCGCCAAGGCTCATGGCGTAGCGGGGGAAGATGGGCGCGACCAGCGAGAACCCGAGGACTGCTACGAAGACGCTGAGATAGAGCGGCCCCAGACGGCCAAAATCATGCCCGGAAATCTTGCATCCCCGCTCTAAAACTTAAGCTCCATGCCGAGGATGGTCTGGGTGTACGTGACCCCGCCAATCTCCCTTACTGCCAGGACGGCCCGGTTGAGGTCGGAGATGCTCTCCACATCGGCAATGGCAATGAAGTCCCTCTCACCATAGACCGGCACAACCTCACGAATTCCTTTGATGCTCTCCAGAGCATCATGGACTGCCTTCTCCGCCCCCGGCTCGACATTGATCATGATGAAGCCCTTCAACCCCAATCCTCCTCCCGTCTGAATCCCGGCCTGCTGCTAAAACTCTCGCTGCCCAGGCCCTTTCACGGGCCCGGGGAATGCCCCACGCCCACGGCGTAATTAGAACAAAATTTAATGGTTTGCCGCCAGTTTCGAATAAGTTTGATTATGTTCTTTGATTATGTTAATACTGCTCCACGCAGTATTATTCTTTTCCTTCCGTTGTTTGGATTCAATCCGGTCCTTCGTTCTTCTCCTCTGGAGCAGGGTTGTTCTTCTCCAGAATCATGCCTTTCAGAATCCCGATCTCTTCCTCAAAGCGGTCCAGAGGCGTCATATCTTTGGCCAGGAACAGACAGTTCATGGCTTCCTCCAGCTTTCCCAGGGCGATGAGCACCGCGGCCGTGGACTCAAAGTCGATGGCGTCTCCGCCTTTCTGGAGGACTATATCGTACGTTTGCAGCGCCTCTTCCATTCTTCCCTGACAACGAAGGACAAATCCGGTATTGCGCAACGCATCCAGGTTCTCCGGCTCTATGGCCAGAGTTTTCTGGTAGCACTCCAGGGCCTCTTCCGGGCGGCCCAACCGAAAGAGGGCCACGCCCTTGTTGTTCCAGGCTTCGGGAATCTTGGGATTCTCGGTCAGGAGGCGATCAAAGACCTCCAGGGCCTCGTCGTACTCCATGCGTTTGACCTTATCCATGCCCTTGTGCAGCATCACCTTCTCTTTGGTGTTCATGATGCCTCACATGTAGCCCTGGATGGGTGCGCCTTCGCTGGCCTTGATAGGACTGGCCGATCCTATCGATCCGGCTCCCGGCCTCTTGATCTCGCCGAAGAGCTTCTCATAATCCTTGATATGCTCACCCAGCCAGTTGCAGAGCTCCTTGGCGGCCAGGGGCGAGAGGATGATCTCCGTTTCGATCCTTCTCTCCATGACCGTCACATTCTTGCCGCCCTCCACCAGGGCTTTGGGAGAGTCGTTGTAAAAGGCAATTCTGAAGTCGTAAGGGCTGTGGCCGCCGATGGCCCCAATCGCGTAGACCTGCTTGAAGTCGGGACTGCGTGTGATCTCAACAGAAACTTCCATGCCTTGCGCAAAGGGGCTCAAGCTTAAAAAAGATAATGATTCTTTGCAGGCCTCGCTACTCGCCGGAAGCATAATTTCCGCTCATCGAAATGTATTTAGGTGACTTAGCTTCTTGTGTTGCCGATACTATGATTGGGGTCTTAGGGTTAGAAGACGGTACGAGGGTGCAAGGTACCGGTTTTGGCGCGCCCGGCATTGTCTCCGGGGAGCTGGTCTTCACCACAATCATGTCCGGTTATGAGGAAGCGTTGACCGATCCTTCCTATCACGGACAGATGTTGATGTTCACTTATCCTCTGCAGGGCAATTACGGCGTCAGCGGCGACGATTTCCAATCCGACCGGATGTGGCCCAAAGCCATGGTCAGCAGGGAATACTGGGAGCGGCCCACGCATTATCGCTCTCTAAGGACGCTCAATAAATTCCTCATCGATGAAGGGAAACCGGGACTGTGCGGCGTGGACACTCGCATGATTACCCTCAAGGTGCGCACACAGGGCGTGATGAGGGCCACGATCGCGGTGGGTGAGAAAGAGGAAGTCTCCGGTCTGGATGTGGTGCAGATGGCCAGGTCGCAACCGGATATTTCAACGCTGGACCTGCTGGGGGATGTGACCTGCAAGGAGCCCTATCACGTCAAGGGCAGCGGCCCCCGGATCGCCATGCTCGATCTCGGCATCAAGAGGAATATTTTAAAGAGCCTGTCCGCTCGCGGTTTTGATATTTATGTGCTCCCGGCCCACGCCAAGGTCTCGGATATCGAGGCCGTCAGTCCCGAGGCGCTCTTCGTCTCCAACGGGCCCGGTGATCCCGAGAGGGCATACGAGGCCATCGATGCCGTCAAGCACTATGCCGGCCAGATCCCCGTCTTCGGCATATGCCTCGGCCACCAGATCATCTCCCTGGCCATGGGTGCCAGGACCTTCAAGCTCAAGTTCGGCCACCACGGAGGCAACCAGCCTGTGAAGGATCTGGAGAAGAAGATCGTCTACATCACCTCACAAAATCACAACTTCGCCGTGGTTCCGGGCTCGGAAGAGGGCACGGGCCTCCAGATCACCCAGGTCAATGCCAACGACGGCACCGTGGAAGGAATAAAAAGCGATAAACTGTCCATCATGGCGGTCCAGTACCACCCCGAGGCCCACCCCGGACCACTCTGCACGGAAGACCCGTTCTTTTCCGCCATGCATCGCATGATGTCGGGCAAAGTGCCGGTCTGCGGGAGGCGTTAGCAATGCCCAAAAGAAATGACATTCACAAGGTTCTGCTCATCGGCTCGGGCCCCATTCAGATCGGTCAGGCTGCGGAGTTCGACTTCTCCGGATCTCAAGCCTGCAAGTCCCTGCGCGAGGAGGGAATTGAGGTGGTTCTGGTCAACTCCAACCCGGCCACTATCATGACCGATCCCGACATGGCGGACAAGGTCTACATCGAGCCCCTGGTGCCCGAGATCGTAGCCAAGATCATCGAGAGGGAGAGGCCGGACGGCATCATCGCCGGCATAGGCGGCCAGACCGGCCTCAACATCACCAGCGAACTGGCCGAGATGGGCGTCCTGGAGAAGTACAACGTCGAGGTCCTGGGAACGTCCGTCAAGTCCATTCGGGAATCTGAGGATCGCGATCTCTTCAAGAAAGCCATGCAGCGGGTGGGAGAGCCCGTGCCGAAGAGCAAGGCGGTCAACACCCTGGAGGAAGCAGTGCAGGTCATGGATGAGCTGGGACTGCCCCTGGTGGTGCGGCCCGCTTACACCCTGGGCGGCTCGGGAGGCGGCATCGCCAAGACGCGCGAGGATCTGCTCAGGATCTGCGAGCTTGGGCTGAAGCGCTCCCGCATCCACCAGGTTCTCCTGGAGGAGAGCGTGGGCGGCTGGATTGAGCTGGAGTACGAGGTGATGAGGGACTCGAACAACACCTGCATCACCATCTGCAACATGGAGAACATGGACCCCATGGGCATCCACACCGGGGAGTCCATCGTGGTCACGCCCATCCAGACGCTGGCCGATCGCGAGATTCAGATGCTGCGCAGCGCCGCCATCAATATCATCCGCGCCCTGGGAATAGAGGGCGGCTGCAACATTCAGTTTGCCGTGAAGGACGGAGAGTACCGCGTCATCGAGGTCAACCCGCGCGTCTCCCGATCTTCCGCACTGGCTTCCAAAGCGACAGGCTACCCCATCGCCCGCGTCACCGCCAAGATTGCCATCGGCATGACCCTGGACGAGATCCGAAACGATGTGACCAAGGAGACGCCCGCCTCCTTCGAGCCGACGGTGGACTACATTGTCACCAAGATTCCCCGCTGGCCCTTCGACAAGTTCGTCAAGGCGGACAAGACCCTGACCACGGCCATGAAGTCCACGGGCGAGGTCATGGCCATCGGTCGCAGCTACGAGGAGTCCCTCATGAAGGCTGTGCGCTCCCTGGATATCGACAAGGACTTCGGGTACGCGGGAAAGTACACCATCTGGACGGACGAGGAGATCCAAGAGCTACTGAAGAACCCCACGGACGACCGGCTCTTCGCCATCTACCAGGCCCTGAAGCGGGGCATGTCCCCGGAGGAGATCTCCCGGATCACGGGCATCGGACCATACTTCCTCTACAGGATTGAGAACATCATCGCCGTGGAAGAAGAGGTTCGCCGGGGTCTGACGCCGGAGACGCTGCATAAGGCCAAGCGTACCGGCTTCACTGATGAGCAGATTGCCGGAATCGTCGGCAGGACGAGAGAAGAGATAACGGATCTGCGCATAACGCTTGGCATAATTCCCACCTACAAGATGGTGGACACCTGCGCCGCAGAGTTTGCGGCTGCCACCCCCTACTACTACTCGTCCTACGACACGGAGTGCGAGCTCAAGCCCACGGACAACAAGAAGGTCCTCATCCTCGGATCGGGGCCCATCAGGATCGGCCAGGGAATTGAGTTCGATTACTGTACCGTTCATGCCGTGATGGCTCTGCGCGAGCAGGGCATCGAGGCGCACATCGTCAACAACAACCCGGAGACGGTCTCCACGGACTACGATACCTCGGACAAGCTCTTCTTCGAGCCCGTCACCCTGGAAGACGTCATGAACATCATCGAGAAGGAGAAGCACTACGGAGTTCTGGTGCAGTTCGGAGGCCAGACGGCCATCAACCTGGCCATTCCCCTGGAAAAGGAGATCGCCAGGCGCGGCCTGAAGACCAGGATCCTCGGCACCAGCCCGGACAGCATCGACCTTGCCGAGGACCGGGAGAGGTTCAACAAGCTCATGCAGGAGCTGAACATCCCCCAGCCGAGTGCCGGCATCGCCTACTCTCCGGCTGAGGCCAAGGTGGTCGCGGCCAGGATCGGCTATCCCGTGCTGGTGCGGCCTTCTTACGTCCTGGGCGGACGCGCCATGGAGATCGTCTACGACGAGGCGGGTCTTGATGTCTACATGCGCGAGGCGGTGCGGGTCTCCCACGAGCATCCCGTGCTCATCGACGATTTCCTGCAGAACGCTGTGGAGATCGATGTGGATGCAGTCTGCGACGGCAAGGATGTGCTCATCGGTGCCATTATGGAGCACATCGAGGAAGCAGGAATTCACTCCGGCGACAGCGCCTGCATGATTCCGCCCCAGACACTGCCCGGCGTGGTCCTGGAGGTTGTGCGGGATTATGTGCGCAAGACGGCTTTGGGCCTCGGCGTCATGGGCATTGTGAACATGCAGATGGCCTACAAGGACGGCACGGTTTATGTTCTGGAGGCCAACCCCCGCTCCAGCCGGACCATACCCTTCGTCTCCAAGGCCGTGGGCCTGCCCCTGGCCAAGATCGCGGCCAACGTGATGGTGGGCAGAAGTTTGCGTGAGCAGGGCTTCACCAAGGAGCCCAAGACGCCCTACGTCTCGGTCAAAGAGGTTCTCCTGCCCTTCGACAGGCTGCCGGGCGCGGATGTCTTGCTGGGGCCGGAGATGAGGTCCACGGGCGAGGTCATGGGCGTGGACTACAACCTGGGCCTGGCCTTCTTCAAGGCGGAGCTCTCTGCAGACAACTCTCTGCCCCTGGAGGGATTGGTCTTCATATCCGTCAGGGACGACGACAAGGCAGCCGTGGCCGTGGCCGCCAAGAAGCTCTCCGGCGCGGGATTGAAGATCATCGCCACGGACAACACCGCCGAGTACCTCAAGAAATCCGGCATTGCCGTTGAGAAGGTGAACAAGATCTTCAACGGCAGCCCCAATGTGCTGGACTACATGAAACGCGGCGAGGTCAAGCTCATCATCAACACGCCGACGACAAAGCAGTCCGTGAAAGACGGTTTCCAGATCAGGCGCAGCGCCGTGGACTACCACGTCCCCTACATCACCACCATCCAGGCGGCGCAGGCGGCGGCGGATGCCATTAGCAAGGCCAAGAAGAACCAGATAACCATCAAATCGCTGAACGAGTACCACAAAGAGGTATTCTACAGCTGAAGAATGGGGGCGGGCCGCTGCGCCTGCCCTGCGGCTTTCGGCCAAGACCGAAGCCTTTATCTTCGAGCAGAATACAGGAAATCTGCCTGCGGGCCCGTGGTCTAGCTGGTTATGACGTCGCCTTGACATGGCGGAGGTCATGCGTTCGAATCGCGTCGGGCCCACTTTCGCCCAAGTAGCTCAGTTGGGAGAGCGTCAGACTGAAGATCTGAATGTCCCCGGTTCGAGTCCGGGTTTGGGCATAATATTCTAAATGTTTTGTCTCTGATCTTGGGTTTGTGAAGAGGGAACTGAGAATGTTGTCAAAGTGGGTTCCCAAATTCATTGATCTTGTCCTTACGAAGAGATTTAAATTTTTTATATTCACTAATTGAATAAATAATTGTTCCCGGAACAAAATCTTCGAGGTTTGGTATTATTCCATCAATTCTCAAAGATCTATAAAAATCACATTCTCTCGCATCTTTCCATATTTTACCTAAAATACCTTTAATATTTTTTGCGTCAATAAATAAATACTCATCGATCTGAGAGTTAGATTGATTATACTCTCGTCCACCGATTCGCGAAATGGATTCCTTTAGTCTTCCCAATGCTTCTGTGGATTTATTTTTATTCATTTCTAATATCTTCACCATGCACACGAATCTCAATAATTCTTGCCCAGATGGATGATTAATATTTATTACATGGGAACCGTATGCAAACATTTTGTCGAATGGTTTTAAAAATTTGACAAAGTTTAGCTCTAATGTAGTATATTCAGTTCCCTGAATCCAAAAGTCATTGATTTTATTTAATGATGACAACTCATGTGAATCCAGAGATGTTGGATCTTCAATAGCTTTTTCTAGCAAATTTTCATCAGAGCCGATTTTCTTTGGGTCTTCCATATGAAACAGAACAGACTGAGCTAACGGAGGATTATCTCGCCAAGGAGAGCTAACGAATCGAACATGAGCTTGATGATAAGACTGCTTATAAGGTGTCTCACTAATCATGAATACTCCTTCGAGGTTAGCACTAGCATCGTAGAATGTCTCACTATCAACTAGGATTCTTTCACCGATCCATTTAGTTAAGAACCCTTTATAGCTTTTTTTGCGGAAATATTCACGGCTAAATACTTCCAATAATTCTTCTCTCTTCAGAGGTTTTGGAAATAAAGACAAGCTACTTTTAGCAATATCTTTGTAGTTCTCAGCTTGAATTTTGCCGTTAGAATTCATAAATGCCATTGGCCAATAATCATGCGGAAATATCTTCCAGAGCTCCTCTGCCTCAATTCTATTGAAGGCAATTATTCGCCCCATTTGAATAAGGCGTTCAAATGGAGCTAGTGCGAGCAATCTATCCAAATTGAAATCACAAATTTTTTTGGTATATGATTTAAGAATCGGCTCGAACCAATGATAATCCTTTTCGGAGAAACCAGTTCGGGCCGCGTCAAGAAGAGGCGCTCTTTTTTTTGATAGGTTGACAACTGTTCGAGGTATGGGAAGATAATCATCACCTATGTAACACCAATCTGGTGTTGTCACACTTGGGACCAATATACCATTTATAAATACTGAGTCTGGCTGTGTAAATCTTGAATTAATAACCGATTTTTCATAGAATCCTGAGTATCTGGAGCTCCAACCTCTTTCACATCTGATCTTTTTGCCGTCATTTTCTCCTATTCTACTTCTTGTTATAATTCGACTATCCTTGATATCTAATGCATCATCGGTCGGGAAGAGACACGTTATGATGCCTTCACAGTCCGTCAATCCTAGATCGAAATTAAGATCATAGCATTTCTCTTGTAGTAGCTCGTGAGCAATTGGCAAGTCTTGCGGGAGTATTGCATCTTGCCAGGGATAACCTAGATCCAATTGATGCATTTTGTAGCGTTCACCGAAACGTTTACTCATCTCATTGGCATTTTCTTTTGGATGCAGTATAATTGTTTTTTTATGATACTCGTCGATAATTATCGGGAATTCAACAAACCCGGCAATAACTGATAGGTATTTTGTTACATCTAAGGACTCAATTTCGTTATTGTTATTGACAAATGCCTTCTTTTCATCAACAAAGACTCGTATGGTTGTTCCTATTCTAGCAAATTCCTCCGGGACAACTTCGATACGGAACTGCTTTGTTTGATCTGGTATCTTTATTTTTAGTGGATTGCTTTTCGGGAGTAGATTTGGATCCTTGTACGTCTCAATTTCTATAGAATTTGCTACGGTGAAACAACTCAAAATTCCTATTCCAAAACGGGAGATTGGATCCATTTCTAAACCGATTTTCTCAAAATCCAAACTCCTGTAATAGCTTTTTCCAGCTATTGCTATGTAATTCTCGATAACATACTCATCCATTCCAATGCCATCATCAATCCATGTTACTATAGAGTTATTATCGTCTACACGCTCCACTATTACATGAATCAATCCAAGATTTGCAGCTTCGATTTTAGCGTATTTACGAAGTATTTCGCGTCTCATGCGAATAGCGTCAATGCTATTTTGAAGCAATTCACGAAGAAAAATATGAGGATCTCCATGATATATTTCCTTTCCAAGAACCTCAAACATTCGCTGGCGATCGAATTGGAACCCTATCGACGTCTTTTTGAATCCTATTGCATCGACATGCCAGTCGATGTGGTATATGTCCAATTTATGGCGAGGATCATTCATTCGTGCCAGTAAATCGTTGCATCCTCTGAACTGGGCATCACACCATATCCTGAGATCTTCAAGTGCTGCATAGACTTCACTGCTATCGGTGCTTCCATCAACCCTAATTACTCGTCCTTCCTGATAAATAGGGCAAGTTATGGCCCTCAAAGCTCGATGCTTATCCCAAGCCATTTTGGAGCGTGAATCTCTTGGAGCTACAAACTTCCAAATAACATAAGGTGTTCGATCTTCCCCTAAATCTAACAGATCAATTAGGCGTAGATAAATTGCAAGTGCTCTAAGGTTTGCTTCATCTCGCATCACAGAATAATTGATTGGATATGAATCGTGATCTTGTAAATCATCAAAATCTTGCCAATGGCCTATACAAACCCTCGCGGCAGCATCAGCCACACCACCATCAATAGTCTCGAAGAATTTTCGAACTCTTAAGCCACTGCGCAAAGCATGCGTTTGGCGAATATATTCTCGCCACTTCTCAATTGGAATATCTTTGAATTTATTATTTTCATCAAGGAGCTGTTCATCGCGTGCAAATAATTTGAATCTATTTATTTCATCAGGCTGAATCCACAAATCGCGAGAGTCCTTGTCATCTGGAATTGAATTATTAATTATATAATTTCTTTCTACTTCATTGACCGCCATTCCCCAATCGTGACCATATAATGCAACTGCCAGGACAAAAAGTTCACCTGCGTTCATCGCCCTGATACGATCCTTGCCTAGGACTGTTTCAGCAACATAGAATAGGCGTTTAAGATGATACTGCTCATCGTGTGGTGTATACTCGGGGAAGAGTTCATTTATCTGGCGCACTTCCCCGCTTACCCTCTCACGGAATTCGTCTAATCTCCCTAAAACATTAAAATCTATGTCGTCCCTTTGGCTGACCTTCCCAGCGAGGACGCGAATTAATTCACACCTGGGCAAATCTTTCGGGATATCATTATTTCCCATGCATTTCTCCATTTAGCAAAACGTGTTTCATGCATTTAGACTTTACTCCGCCCTTTCTGAGAGGCTAGATCAGGCTAGATCTTTTCAAGATTTGAGCCTTGTAAACCAACATCCTTTTCCCTTTTACTTTTTCATTTTATGTGCCAGTGCTGATAATGATTGTCTCAGTAGGCTAACGTGGTCCTTCATAAGTTAGTCGATTCGTCTTGCTCTTTGACCGATAGAAGACATCAATGGATAATTCATTTCTGATTTCTGAGATCCAACTCGTCAAGACATTGATCGATATCGCAACCAAAATCACTGCAAGGATCACATAGGCCATCAGCCTGTATCCTGATGCTGATTCAGGAGCCAGGCTCTCCTTGTCGGCATCAGCTCAATCTTTTATCTTATAGATCGCCTTCATACTCGCCCTCGGCCCGATACGATCCTCGAAGCAATGGAGAAGGCTGTCGAGCGCTGAAAGGAGGGTACTTCTGCGAGGGCTTGGCGCTGGCCGCAAGTCCTTCCCGAAAGGATGAGGCTGCCCTGCGGGAATTCGAGGAAGGCATTCGAAGGAGAATTAAACAGACCGATGCCGGATTAGTCAGGACTTTCAAGACCAAGGAAGAGTTACTTGGACCATCTGAGGGACCTTGAATAATCTCCTATGGAATACCATCACACGCCGGAGTTAGAAACTCAGTTAGCGAGGCAAAGACCAGCACCGGGATCACAAAAAGGGCAATCTACAGGCGAGAGCCAGGCGCGATGGACAGGGAGGGCCATCTTGTTCTATCTGGCCACCTGGACTGAAGACCAGGTGCTGGGCCACGTTGCCGATGATGGGCACAATGATGATGCCCACAAAAAAGCGTCAGTCGCAGAGTACTTGTGACCGCCTCCACCGAGGCCACCAGGAGCTCGCTCATCAGGGCGATGCCCGCCATGGAGACGCCCATGATGGCACAAGCCTTTCCGAAGCTCCAGGCGTGCACGGGCAGAGCCTGTCAGGCCCCAGCGGACGGAAACGGCTTTGTGCTGGCAGACTGAAAGCTTTGCATGGAATGATGGCCAAACATGCCCAGGCTATCTCACGAAAGCTATTAGGGCAGGAAGAATATTTAAGCCCGCAAGCCAAATAAACAATCAGGCAAAATTATGAGCGCATCCAAACCATCGAATGTGTCTATGAGCATGGCGTCCTAAAGCCGCTTCACGCGGTAGATTTTAAAGAAGGGGAAAGGCTGAAGCTCACGATAAAGAAATTCAACATTTCCGATTTTCTCGGAGCATTTGGCGAAGGCTCCATTGAAGAGCTGGAAAAGTTTGAAGAAGAGGCCCAGATGCGATCCTTGTAGATGGAAGACCTCAAAGCAGAACTCGGTCAATGTGTTTCGAGTGTCGTCAGGTTGATAAACAATCGCGAAGCTTATATAAAAGGTAAGCATTTTAAAAGAGCTAGCAACGAGTGGATTTGAGATGGCAAAGCCTACCAAACTCGGTTTGAGCCTGGTAGGAACTGAAGCAGAGGAGTTCTGCAAGAATGAGGCGGCACTGTGTTCACACCTGAGCAGTTAGCCTTCTTCCGTCAGGCGAAAAAGATTTACAGAGAGAAGAATCGAAGCAAGTTCTGATGAATCAGGTGCCAAAGAGAGAGCTTGAGATTGTGCTGCTCAGTCCCAGGTTCAATCTTGCTCCTTTTGATTCAGGCGATGATGAATTAAATGACTTTCTGAAGAATGATGCTATAAAAGAGCAGCGCCAGCTACTGAGCAAAACTCAACTTTGCTTTTATAAAGATAAGTTGCGGGATTCATCACTCTGGCAGCAGACTCGATCAGGATAAAGAAGGATAAACTGGACTCAAGCCAGATCATTGACGATTGCGATTATCCAGCCTATCCATGCATACTGATCGCAAGGCTTGCGGTCGACCGACGACTTCAAGGATACGGCGTGGGGAGCCACTTGCTCTCCCTGGCGGTCGGGTTTGCGCTGGAGGCCCCGCTGGGATGCAGGTATCTGGCAGTTGATCCAAAGGATGGTGCTAGAGGATTCTACGAGATGAGAGGATTCAAGTACTGGACAAAAAGCATGCACAGGATGTATCTGAATATGAGAGACGTGGCCAGGCAGCTTGAGCCGGATGAGTCTCTCGGCCTTTGGTCAGATGGAAATGATTGATTCCCAGGTCCCGGCGCAGGAAATCGTGCAGTTTCTGTGGATGGGCCCGCTCTTCGCGCGGGAGTCATACTACAACGATCTTTCCTTTCATCAATAGAGGTCAGGCTCTTTATCTGCATATTTAGATAGCGCCTGCTGTGAGAGTCTCATGAGTCCTCTGGTGATCTCCCTCTCGTCAATGGGCTCTTCCAGATCGTATGGGAGTTCGGGCCTTACTGCATTCTTGCGCTCCAGACTCTCGCATGGATATAACCTCTGGACTCTCGCCATTTAAAGCTTGACTGCTTGGGCCTCTGGGCGCCGGAGCGAGTGCGGGGCGGAGTCTAATCTCTGCCATTGCCGCCGCTGGCTACTCTTTCCGTCTTCGCACCATGCGAAGACCAGACCGGAGCCTTTATCTGCAAGAAGCGGATAGGGAATCTGCTTGCGGGCCCGTGGTCTAGCTGGTTATGACGTCGCCTTGACATGGCGGAGGTCATGCGTTCGAATCGCGTCGGGCCCACTTTCGCCCAAGTAGCTCAGTTGGGAGAGCGTCAGACTGAAGATCTGAATGTCCCCGGTTCGAGTCCGGGTTTGGGCATGTATTTTACGGGTAATTGTCTTTTGAAAGAGTCTTTAGCGATCAAGAATTGGATCACTATCGTTTGTTCGCACCACAAAAAAATGTCTGGCAACGACTACATCCTATGATAGCGGGGTTGCTGACTGTTATTACCAGCTTGCCGGGAACGATCTTCAATTCTTCTCTATAGATCTCGGTATGATGACTCTGCCCGACTTGTCGATTTTGAGTTCTGTGGTTATTTCACGCATGTCAGACAAGCGCTCCCGCAGTCCTTTTTTAGGGAGCCTCCTGTCGCGACCGCAGGCTAGCCCAAAATCACGATAATCTGTTGACTGAAAAGCCGGTAACGGCTCCTCCGGTGCAGTCCGATCATGCAATGATGCTGTCGAGGCGAGTCGCCCGAGCTGCTGCTGACAATCTAGCAGGTGCGAAGGCGGCGTTGATCCCCTGTTTTAAATTTAGTTAATACACCCTCGGGAACAGAACCTGAGTGGGCACCTTGAAGCAGGTGCAGTCGAAGACGCCGTTTGTGGACTTGTAGGTCTTCGGCTCGTAGGCATTCATATCACAGAAGCCACTTAGAACGCTCGTGAATTCTCCGGTTAAATAAATTGCAGACAGATCAGGGCTTACTGAAATTTCACCGCTCACTGGCGTTTTTATATCCGCGCCGAAACTGCCCGAAAAACTGAACGAATCTCCCCCATCTTCCGCAGAAAACGCAATTTCAATAGCATGCGCTCCAGGAACAAGGAAACAACATGCCAAAAGTACCACTAGCCAAGACAACCGCAACAGATCAATCCCTCCAGGAGACAGGTAGAATCATCCGCATTTATTTCTTGTGCTTGAAAAAGTTCTCAAGCATTGGTGTATCAATCACCACAGCCACAATGACAGCCACCTTCAGTTATCTCTCAGTTGTTCTGGTCGATAAATGCGTCTAGGCATCCATCCAAGCCCTGAGATCAGCATCTTTTTGGCTAGCCTCCACCGTTTCTTTAGTTTTCTCCGGTCCGAAGTCAAACTCTTTTCGATCTATTTGATTTCCAAATTTATCCAATTCACTTGCATTGCCTGCCGCTCGCTTATTTATGACCGCGATGCCATCCAGGTACAGCTTCTCGGCGGTTTGGTTCCCGGCCTGCCCCTGATAGAAGAGGTTCATCAAGCGGCAACCTTCCGAGAAGCCTTGCATATAAGCTTCATCGACCGCTGTCAATGCCAATACAGGCGTTGTCATGGATGACAACAAAATCAAGGATACGATTATTTTTTTCATTCGGATCTTCCCTCTACTTGATTAGCATGATGGTAACTGATAAAAAGGGTTGTGCGGTCACCACACCGACGTGAGATCGGCCACCCTGGCACATCCAAGCGGAGTACCACAACAGCCTTCAGCACGCATTCACCATTGCCGGGATAGAACTCGCGGGTGGTCATCATGCAAGGCTTCTTTCCGGTGGTGCATTGGAGACCAGCTCTTCCTTCTTGATGGGATTATCAAGTGCTTCTTTACTCGCATCAAGTGCCAGCCGGAGAGAGATAGCTCCCGGATGGCCCAAATAACCCCTTCACGCCTCTTTTTTACCTTTTTTCTCCTGCTCCTGGAAGAGCTCGTAACCTCTCCTGCTCCTGCAGGCCCTTAGGACTTTTTCGGCCTTCTGCATTTCGAATCTGCGCTCACGTTTCATTTTTCTATCTCTAGCTTCGCTCATGATTTCACTTATTCCTTTTTTGCCCTTGCCTTCAGGGCAATAATAATCTTTTCGATAATGATTTATTATGAAGATAAGAAGAACACGGGCGCGCCGGTGAGGGCATGGGCAGGCATATAGTTCCGTGGTATTTTCATCAATTCATGCAAGAATGCCACAGAACAAACGAAAAGAGCTTTTTTATCGATATCTGATCGCCAGAACGACCCTGCCAAATCTTTCCGGAATAGAAGCATCAACCTTGCTCTTCTGATCCTGGAGCCATTCTTCAATTCTTTCTTCACCAAGTATCCTGCTTGACTGATTGTCTTAATCATCTCGTCAATATCCATCATGCTTATGGGCGAGACGCAACTGGGTGGTCTTGGCTTGCTCTTCTTAAGCTCAGGCTCTTGATAGTCCTCGCGTTTCATAAGCAAGATTGCCATCTTTATACATTGGTCTGTTTCAGCCCCGATGTACTAGCTTCTCGTCATGTCATATTCAGCACCGCAAAGGTGAGGGGGACGAGAACTATCGCGATAAGCAGATGCATCATGATAAGCGCCGAAGTGGTGTCGCTTGCACACCTGTAATGCGTAGCGAAGACCGATCCCAGGACCGCAGCAGGCAAGGCGCTGATGAGCGTGAGTACCTGAGTCTGTTCGGCACTGAGGTGGTAAAGGTCAGCCTGCGCGTGAGCAACCCAAGGCTGCAACACCATCTGGATAAGTACGGAAATAATTAGTAGCGTCCAGATTCCCTTCAACGACTTCAGTTTGAGCTGAAGTCCGAGAATGAGACAGGCAAGCACCGCCACAGCGCTGCCGATGATGCTCAGCGCTTCGTAGAATGGTGCTAGAAACCAGTTACTAACGGGAATCTGGAGAGGTGCGATAATGAGGCCCAGTGCGGTTGCAAAAAAAATGGGCGATCGAAAATACTCGGTGAAAACACTCCTCTGAGTCCCGATGTTTTCTCCGAAGTTTTCTCCGAAGTGCATGGCGACGGCGGGGCCAAGGATAAAGATGGGAAGTCCCACGCCGAGTTCACTGAGGAGGATGGCATCCGTCAGTGCTGTAGGATCATTCGGAAAAGAAAATTGAATGAGTGGATAACCGATTAACGCTGTGGAGCCGAAGGAGGAGGTGAGCATTAAGGCACCAATTTTCGGCTTATCAAGTCGCAGAGCTTTTCCCGCGAGCCAGGCGGCTCCCATGGAGATGAGGCCCGTCACGATCATGGCCAAAACCATCAAGAACTGGCGGCTCGATACGGGGTGTGTTGAAAGCTGAAAGAAAATGAAGGCCGGAAGTGCCGCCTGTGTGAGGAGCCGTGCGAACAAAGCTACATCCTCTTCCTTCACGATGGACTTTTTTTTCATGATGATACAGGAAGCTACCACCAACGAGAAGGCCAATACGGATTCAAACACCTGTATACTCGCGGTCATATTATCTTTGGCAATGTCAAGTATTACTATTTGAGATCTTGCTATAACAGAATCAAATTAGAGTAAAATAGAATTTAATAATATTGATTATACTCTGCTACAACGGAAGGATAGAGGGATGTTCTTGATGTAATTGGATTCGCCGCTCAAAAGGCCAACACATCGACTATCCAGCTTTCAGCATTTACAACTTCCATTCTGCCGATCTGCCCCGGACAACCGGTTACTCGTCCTGGAATGCGCTGTCGTAAAGCCAGACGTGATTCAGCTCTTCCCTGCGTCTTCCCTCATTCTTTCGCGGACGTATGGCTTTTGCCGGAATTCCGGCAACAACCGTATTCGGCGGGACATCTGTTGTCACAACGGCGCCCCCCGCAACAATCGCCTGTTCCCCGATCGACACTCCGGGAAAGATCATCGCCCCGGTGTAGATCTTCGCATAATCCCTAATGGTAACGGGCGCGTATGTGCGTTCTGCATGATTGGATTCCGAATGCGTGTGGGTGAATATCCGGACAAACTCCCCGATACCTACCGAATCCCCGATGGTGACACCCCCTTTCGAATCAATAAACGTTCCCGTATTGAGAAACACGTCGTTTCCCACGGAAAGGTACTGCCCGAAATTGAACCGAATGTTTGATTCCGCACAAAAATTTTTTCCGCATTTCTTGAAGAGTTTTTTGGCAAGTATGCGTCGGAATGGAATGGAAAAGTTCGTCGCAACCGACACTGGAGCACGTTCAAAGGCATCCCAGAGGAAATGAAGGCACCGTTGTTCCTCGGAAAACGGGATTTCCACTGATTTCGGAAGGTACTCGCTATACAATCTCATATCTGCAAGAGTCTGTTCTTTGATACCGGTCAGTCCGATAATGCCGAGGATGGTGAGTGTTCCGGTCCGGTCGAGACCCTTATTCACGATTTCACCGATCTTTCCGAGCTGACGCGTGATGCTATCGCAGCAGGATTCCGGTATCATACAGAGCACTTCCTGTGCCCCCACGAAAAAAACCTGACGGTTGCACCTCATGCGAATCAATTATGTCAAGCCGCAAGCTGCAGAGCCCGGAGCCGAGCGATTGGGAGTGAGCCTGTAGATGTCGCCGCCCAGATCGACCTCTGCATAACCGCCTTTGGTGTTGCATCGATGATGCAAATCCGCTAATACCGCTTCGAGTTCGAATCCACCGGCGCAGCTAAAGAATATTTTGTCATCAGGTTCCGCAGGAGGTATCGGCGTCGCTCTTCTCGATGATCTATATCTCCGGCGCGACCTCGGCAAGGTCCGGGCCTCGAAGTGCTGCACCTCCGTATCCTCATCCAGCCGGCATCCGGCGAGAGCCCGGCTTTGACGCAGGTCTGGCTCAGGAATTCCAGGGAATCAAAGCCCCATTCTGGAGCCACCTGAGGCAGCAGCATCCCTGAGAACGGCCCTTTGGAGACGATGAGGCTGCCTTGCCGACGCGCACCAGATCGGGCAGCTTCTTCTTGGCCTTAGATGCAAAGCCCGTGCTGAGCGGAAGTTATTTACTTTCTTTCCCAGATAGGCATGCCAGGAATCGGTGATAACGTATAACGGTACTGCCGGTAATACTTACGAAGATTGTGCTAAATTGAGCGCGATATTGGAATGTATGAGTGTGCATTAACAATGAAACAGGCATCATCCTTTGAGGCAAATCCAGAAGTAGTCTCCATGATAGACAAGAACGATCTAAAGAAGCGCGAGTCCGAGGCCATCTTTCAAACCTATGGCCGCCAGGATATCGTGCTGGTGCGCGGATCAGGCGTCACGGTTTGGGACTCCGAGGGGAAAGAGTACCTGGATTTCGTGGCCGGCATTGCCGTGAACAATGTGGGCCACTGCCATCCCGCCGTGGTCGAGGCCATACGCAAGCAAGCCGGTATCCTGATTCACACCTCCAACCTCTACTACACAGAAAAGCAGGTGCAGTTGGCGGAAGAGCTGAAAGTGCTCACCGGCATGAAGCGGGCCTACTTCTGCAACTCCGGCGCGGAGAGTGTGGAAGCCGCCCTCAAGCTGACCCGCAGGGCAACCGGCAAATCCGGCATTGTGGCGGCAGAGCGCTGCTTTCACGGGCGCACTCTGGGAGCGCTCGGCAATACCTACAAGGCCGTCTACCGCGAGCCGTTCCGGCCCCTGAACGAAGCGAAGTTCGTGCCCTTCAACGACACCGAAGCCCTCAAGGCGGCGGTAACCGGCGAGACCGGAGCCGTGATCCTGGAGCCGGTGCAGGGGGAGGCCGGTGTCTATGTGGCCGATGCGGAGTACTTGCGCGCCGCCCGCCAGATCTGCGACGATGCCGGGGCCCTGCTCATCTTCGACGAGGTGCAGACCGGATTTGGCCGCACGGGAAAGTGGTTTGGCAAGGAGCACTCCGGTGTCCAGCCGGATGTCATCACCCTGGCCAAGGCACTGGCAGGCGGCCTGCCCATGGGTGCCATGCTTGCCGCGGGCTCTGCGGCCGAGGCTTTCCAGAAGGGAGACCATGGATCAACCTTTGCCGGCGGGGACATGATCAGCGCTGCGGCTCTGGCGACCATCGAGGTCATAAGGAACGAGAAGCTGGTGGCGCGCTCGGCTGAGATGGGTCGCTACCTGCAGGAGAAGCTGCAGAGCCTCGCCCCCCGCGCCATTCGCGGCCAGGGCTTGATGGTTGGTGTGGACTTGGATGCGGACTGCAAGACCATTGTAGAGAAGGCCCTGCAAGAAGGTGTGCTGCTCAACAACACCGGCGAGCATACCATCCGCTTCATACCGCCGCTGGTGGTCGCAAAGGAGCAGATCGACAGAGTGGTGAAGATCATTGGAGACCTCATCTGAACCTGAAAAGCTGTGCAAGCTGCGTCCCTGTCTCAAGCAGCTCAAGCCCTACGTTGCCGGAAAGGGCTTCACTGAAGTCTCCCGCAAATACGGCCTGTCGCCGGAGGACATCGTGAAGCTGGGCAGCAACGAGAATCCCTATGGCCCCAGCCCGCGGGTAGCCGAAGCGCTGCGTTGCATCTCACCGGAGCGCTATCCGGAGCCGGAAGATCTGATGGCGGGGCTGGCAGGCTACACGGGCTACGGCGAGGAGATGATCGTTATCGGGTCAGGAATGGACGGCGTGATGGACACATTGACCCGCCTCTTCCTGGAGCCGGGCGATCGAACCATCATTCCCACTCCGACCTTCAGCTACTACGAGATCCTGACCATTACGGCCGGGGCGACGCCCGTGTTCCTGCCGCGAGGCCCGGAATTTCAGATCTCAACCGACGTGCCGGAGGACGCCAAGATGATCTTCATCTGCTCTCCCAATAATCCCACAGGCAACGCCACATCCGAGGAGGGGGTGCGGGCCGTGGTGGAGAGCACGGATGCCATCGTATTCCTGGATGAGGCCTACGTGGAGTTCGCCGATCGATCCCTCGTCAGCCTGGTGAGGGAGTATGAGAACCTCGTGGTGGGCAGAACCATGTCCAAAGCCTTTGGTCTGGCAGGCATGCGCCTGGGATATGCCGTGGCCCCTTCGTGGATCGTGGAACAGTACCGCAGAGTTGCGCCTCCGTTCTTCGGCATCACCTGCGCCTCGGTTGCGGCGGGAGTGGCCGCGCTCTCGGACCTGGAGTTCATGCACTCGTCGGTGGAAAAGATCTGCGCCGAGCGCAAGAGGCTGCAAAAGGAGATCAAATCGCATCCCTCGCAGGCCAACTTCTTTTACATCGAGACGAAAGAGCCCTCCGGCGAGTTCGTGGAGAAATTCCAAAGGCGCGGGATAATCATCAGGGACTGTCGCTCCTTCCGGGGAGCGGGCGAGCATCATGTGCGCGTGACCGTGGGAACTCCGGCAGAGAACGACCGCTTCCTTTCCGCCTTCCGGGAGATATGCGCGTAGCTCTGACGGGCACGCCGGGCACGGGAAAGACGACCGTGGCCCGTCTCCTGCCCTACAGGATCATTGACATCAACGTGCTGGTCAAAGCGGGGCTCAATTTTGGAGCCGATCCGGAAAGGGGCTGTCTGGAGGCGGACATGGACGGCCTGGCAAAGAGGCTCCGTGAGCTGGACTGTGAGGAGGTCTGCATCCTGGAAGGCCATTTCTCTCATCATTTTGCGGACTGGGCCATAGTCCTGAGGCTCGCGCCCTCCGCCCTCCGGCCCCGTTTGGAGGCGCGCGGCTACTCGTCGCAGAAGGCGCAAGAGAACCTGGAGGCGGAAGCCCTGGATGTCATCCTGGTGGAGGCAGTGGAGAGATGCCGCCGCGTGGATGAGATCGATACGACGGGAAAAACCGCAGAGGAAGTGGCCGCGCAGGTGCAAAAGATTATCGAAGGCGAGATCGAGCTTCCTCCCGGCCAGGTGGACTGGCTGCTGGATTTCTTCGCTTAGGGGTTGACGCGAAATAAAACACACAAGTTTATATTGTAGAACGTTGTCTTTATAATTATGGATGACGACGATAAATATGGACCATTTTTAAAAGCAATATCATGTGCCGATCCAGTCCAAG